>Ga0099847_1000075_pt1 | contig 29118 bp, 32 predicted proteins | sample CB_VirMetaG_2_FD_78178 | JGI IMG/M metagenome (GOLD analysis project Ga0099847, IMG submission 78178) | Freshwater to marine saline gradient viral communities from Chesapeake Bay - CB_1504_2 Viral MetaG | ecosystem: Environmental > Aquatic > Marine > Coastal | place: USA: Chesapeake Bay...
ATTCTATTGCCGCTGCAGATACCTATCAAAACCTTGACACTGGTACAGCTGGCGACGCAAAACATATCAAGGTTAGTTTCCCTCAAGCTAGTGGCTATACAGATGATGATGAGTGGAAGATTACTATATCTAAAGAGTCTGATTTAATATTAAAGACCCCAGTAGGTAAGCGATGGGGCTTTTCTGATTTAAATTCTATAGACCTTGAACTTCCTGGCACAGGCATTACAGCTATTATGTCATCAGCTGATAGGCTATTTGTTTTTAGTGCAAATGACTTAACTATTATTAATGTAGCTCAGGATTATGAATATTTAGAAGCTACTCTCCCTGGTCACGGAGTCTCAGACCCTAAGATGGTAGTGAAAGTTGGAGAAGGTATAGCTTTTGTTAATGACCATGGCGTGTTTTATTTCGATGGCCGTGAAGTTATCTCTCTGTCTGATGATAAAATGGAGAGCTTTAGCTGGACTTCCGCTGCTGCTATAGGGTATCAACCTGAAGAAAAGCTTATATTTGTATGGTATGCTACAGACGATGTTATTAGCTATAGCTTAGTTCAAAAAGCATGGGTAGGTATTACTAAGACAGTTTCTAATCCACCAGATACTCAAACCTTATTATATAATAATAGGCCAATATGGATAACTGGTAGCGATGATTTTAAAATGTTTATAGATGATTATACAGTTAATGCATTTAGCATGGTTACTGGCAAGATATCATGTGGAGACTTATCCAGGACTAAGAAGTTTATTAAAGCATATGTAAATATTGAGAATGGCGCTGAATTTGAGCTTTATTATATGATTGATAGTGGAAGCTGGTCTAGTGCAATTAACCTTAGTAATGGCGAGTCAGAAGTCAATATCAAGAAGTCAGGTAAAACTATCCAATTTAAAATAGAAAGTCGTGCCACAATTGATGAAGGTACTATTATAAGTGACTTAAGTTTAGTATACAGAGAAAAGACAATAAGATAATGAGAAGTAAAGAAGACAGAAGAGCATTACATATAACACCTCAAAAAACTATTCGTACTGCTACGAAGTTTCCTAATGCAACTAGAATAGTTCAAGCAGGTGGGAAGATTTATCAAGAAACTAAAATAGATGGTCAGACTTTATATACTGAAGTCAAGACCTCAAAGGAATAATATGAGCTTTAAATCAGCCTTAAGAAATACTCAGATTAATCAGCGTTATAGGCAGAATGCAGCTGAATTACAAAATATTGATAGAGGTATAATAGATTCACAGAATGCATATGCTCGTCAAGATAATTTGAAGAATAATGCATTGCAAGCATTAGGCTCAACTAGTTTATTAGCAGGCAGTCTTGGTAAAAACCTTACTGATTGGGGACAGAATATTGGATTCGCTGGTGAGCAAGGGTTACAGTCTGGGGGGTTAATGAATATGCTTAATCCATTTAAAAAGGGTGGTTTTGGTCAAACATATTCCAAGGATGATGGTCCTAATATGACTATAGAAGACCTTGGTAAGACTAAGAACCTTATGGACTGGAGTAATGCCTATATGCCAAAAAATCCTTTAGAGTTTGGAGATGCTTCATCAATAAGTATGGCTGATAATCCTATGATAAGCTTAATGAGTCTCTATAATCAAAGATTTAATCAGCCTGAAAAGGTTGACAAGAAGGTGGTTAATGATAACTATAGTCCGCTTATGCCACCTAAAATAGGTAATGTTCAGAGTGAAGCGGATAAGATTCTTAACCCACAAGAACAGTTAAGATATCAACAGTTGTTTGGAGATAAATAATGGCGAACTTTAAAAGATGGGATACTGCTAGCCCAGTATTCGACCCAACAGCTCATATAGCTAAAGTAGCTACTGGCCCTGCAATTAAAACAGTATCCAAAGGTATGGGTCTTGGCATGGCAGGCCTAGGTAAAGCTGGCGCTTTCATGTCAGGAGCAGCTAATATCCTTGGTCCAGTTTCAATGGGTCTTCAAGTAGCTGGTATGTTACATGGTGCATGGAATCAAGCTAAACAAGCAAATAAAATGAAAGCCGATTTAGCTAAAAAGGCTGATACCATTCAAAATCAAATAACTCAAAACTCAGTAGCTTTAAGAGGCGACCTGTCTGATATAGATGAAGAATATCAAGGTAAGCAAACTGACCTTGGTGAAAGCATTGGTGAGACATTAGAAGACGCAACTAAAAGCCTAGGTAAAACTATTAAGCGTGGCAGAGGGCTATTAACAGGCGCAGAAACAATAAGTAAACAAGAGATTATGGATGATACAGGCAACTTTGCTGAACGCAGCATGGAAAGACTTAATACTCAACGAGGTGGGGATTATGCTGGCATTATAGACCCTTACAATAGACAGCAAGCACAGAGCCATCAATCTTTGCTAGATATAGCATCACAACGTAAACAATTAGAGAGTCAAGACTCTATGTGGGAGAATTTATTAGGATGAGTAACACAATAAACGATTTAATTCAATTTGCAGATACACTACAACGCAGAAAGGTTGAAGATAGGCGCTATCAAGACCAGAAAAATATGCAACTTGCTCAGATAGCATCAGTTAAGGATAAAGAGCATAAAATTATCGGTAGCCAGCATTTACTTAATAATGCAATGATGAAATTTAATAAAAGCGGATGGGAAGATGGTATATATAAGAGCTCTGATGTAAACTCTGATGATGTGCTACAAGAATACTTGACGGATATGGATGAGAAATATGGATTAGCGGGTGATGCTATTCAAGTTGGCGAAGCTCTAAGCAATCAGAAATCCAAGCAACTGGTAAAGGATGCATCTGAACTTAACCTAAGGATTAGAGCTTGGGATGAGCAAAATAAAAATAAATACGCTAATATGAATCCATTTGATAATTATAAATTAGCCCAAGATAGAAAGGCCTATTTAAAGTCTCTTAATGCTGACGAGCTATATGCCAAGTTGTATGGGTCTTTTGGTGAAGCCAAAGCGATGGAAGGTACAGGATTAACTCCTGCAGATTTCGGTAAGGATGCAAGTTGGTTTCAGAAGCATCCAGTATTGACTGGGCTTGGAGGGGCTGGAATTGCTGGAGCTGGTCTATTTGCTGGCAAATCAGCTTTAGGCGCTACTGAACAAGCATTAAAAGGCATTAAAAAACCTAAAATGACGGCTAAGGTCTTAAAGGGCTTAAAAAAAATGGCTCCGTGGTTCGCTCCAGAAATTGGCAGAGCTATAGATGAGAAAACTGGTATGTCTATTCCAGCAGCACAATCAGCAGGTACAGCCTGGCTTGTTACAAAGGCTGGGAAAAATTTATTAGATGGAGAGTTTGCCCAGTTCTTAAAGAAAAGGGTGCCAGATGTCATGGCTAAGGTTGGTAAAAAAGCCGCTGCTAAACATGTTGCTTCTGCAAGCACTGGAGTTGGCGCAAATCCATACTGGCAAGCAGGACTTATTGTAACTGATTTACTCGCTGCAGGCTATGCTATTCAGGAATTATATAAAGAGTGGGAAAACTTGTCTAGTAACTAATTAAGGGGTAATTTTACCACATGGCAGAACAACAATTTCAACCTCTTTGGACTAAAGAGCAGTTAAAACAGTTTACTACACTATATGAAGGCAGAGGACATCTGCTTTCCCCTGAAAATAAGCAAAAGATAGAGCAGCACTCAGCATATTACAACGTCCCTTTCTATGAAGGTGAAGGTAGTATTATCAAGGGGATTAAGGCTGCTGGAGCGGGCATTGTTGACGCTCTAACGCTTAATCTTTTTGCGTCTCATGAGCCTCCAAAATCGCAATCTGAAGCTATAGCAAAAAACATAGGGCATCTGATTGGTTTTGCTCCATCAATAATGTCTGCTCCATTAAGGGCTTTGGCGGGAGCGAGCAGAAGCAGAGGGCTTGCAAAAGCTGCAGGATACATTGCAAAGCAAGGTAATAAAATCTCTCCCTCAATGATTATTGCAGACAAGGCTACTAAGGTAGCTGATAAAGCCGCTAATGTTGGATTAAATTTAGTTAATGCAGAGAAGATTAGCACGCTAACTGGCGCAAAAAAACTATTATTAGGTGGGCCTGCTAGAAGTATCGCTCGTCAATCATTTCATCTTGGAGTAGCATCAGCAGCAGGAACTCTGCCTGATATTATTCAAGGTAATATTAATAGCACTTGGGAGGCGTTTAAAGGTGGTGCTACAGCTGGAGCTGCATTTGGAGTTATAGGTGAAACTATAGGCCCAATGAGCCATGCATCACTCAAAAAATTATTTGATAATCCTAAAACAGCAGCTCAAGGTAGTACTGCCCTAAAGGCTATATCAGGCTCTTTAGTGCAAGGGAATATGGCAGCCGGTCATGGCGCTACTAACCCAGAGTTAGTATATGAGTATCTTTTAGGTGCTTATTTTGGTGGGCATGCAGGGACATGGTATAAGACTCGAGCTCAAAAACTTGCTAATGAAATAGATTCTCAGAAATCTGGCACTGAATCTCAAAGAAAAGAATACAATGAATGGGCAAAACAAACTGGGAAAGACTTACAGGCTCATTCAAAAGTAAGGGATGAACCTATCGAAGTTAGGGAGGCTTTGAAAGATTTACAAGCAATGCCTGATTTTGGAGACCCTTATGATAATTTAACAGGAAATTATAAAGACCAGTTAAAGAAAGAGGCAGGCTTAAAGGATGTTCAAGTTACCCCTATCGAAAAAACTCCTGAAGGTTTTGTTGATAAAGGTGAATATGTTGCTGGCAGAAAAGTTGTTACTGTTACAGAAAGTGCCCTTAAAAAGGATAACTATATAGCAACTACAGGTACTAAGGGTGACGCTGTCCTCTCTAATATTGCAGGGAAATATGGCTTACCATCATTTAATTATGTACCTCGAAGACCACCTAAAGAGATTCGTGCAGGGCTTGATAGACCTTTAAGCGAAGACCAAATACAAGAAGCTAATAAGCATATATCTAAAGCTTCTAAAAGCCTATCTGAGGTTGTTGAGCAGCCAGATGGTACCACAAAGACAATTCCATTGCCATTAGCCAATATAGACCCTTATAAGCGTACTTTAATCTCTAAGAATTATTGGGCTGTTAAAAATGCTAAAGAAGTATATTTGGTTACTGAACTACGTGGTGATACTGGCAATAAAATCGTTACAGATAGTATCCAGAAATGGCCAGCTCAAATGGCTAAGGATTTAGGAAAAGATTTATTTGTCTTGGATTCATCCACCAATAGATGGCATGAGTGGAATAAGCTTAGTAGACGTTTTGTACCGTTAGCCGACAATGCATCTCCCAAAAAACCTTCTGATTCTATAGCCCTTTTAGGTGGAGATAGAGCTACTCAGTCGCGGGCTATAAGGCAGTCTATTGATACATGGCTATCTAGTCATTATAAGAAAAACCCTATTGCAGGTGAGGTGGCTAGAAGAACTAGAAGGGTTCAAGCAGACTTAATTAAGGAAACTCAGCAATTAAATGCTCAAAAAGAAGGTATCCAGAAAGTATTAAAAGATTTATCTCAAGTAGAGCAGACCGATGATATTATAGCTCAAGTTAAGGGGTTAGAGAGCACCCTTGATAAGACTAATAAAGCTTTAGAGTTAATTGAAAGCCAGACTACTAAAACTTTTATAGAAGAGGCAATACAAGAAGAAGCTAAGACCAATGAGGTTATTGCAGAAAAATTAGATTTTGATACTGAAATAACAGATAAAGAAATTTATAAGACATCGATATATTTATCTGATAAATATTTTGAAGAGTTTTGGGGAGCTAGGGCTGGAATTGAAACATCTTACAACCAGCATATTAAGAAAATAGAAATATCCCAAGCCATTGATGATATTATCTATAAGAAGCATGCAGAACGAGGCTCTAAGAAAAATCGCTCAGAAGATGCAACTAAGGATATAGAAGATTATATTAACGATAAAGATAGTCAGTTTGATAAAACAGACTTTAAATTACCTGAGCAAGCTAGAGGGGATATTAGACAGGCTATATCAAGATATAATTTAGGTGCCCCTGTTTACCATTTAGCGTCTGATGGAATTACATATTATAAAATCCCTGGCAATAATCAGGTCTCTAGAGGAGGGACTCGTAAGAACCAATTAGAACCTGAAAAATATATAGAATCAACCTATAAGAATGCTGCAGAAGCTGCAGGTCTTGAGGTTAAAGAGCCTTTTATGTTCACCCTGGACCATGTAACGCGATTTAATAAAGACCGTGGCTTTAATGTGGATATGGAATTATCTAGATTTAGGCAACAAGCAGACCCTGCAGAGTACCGAGCTTTTATAAAAAATGTTGCGGAAAAAGCTGACAAAGAAGGTATGTATATATTTGGTGGGGCTAGCGATAAAGACAGGCTTTATTTTATTAAATATCACCCTCAAGCCAGTGAAACTGTTCAGAAAAATACTCAATTATTTTTTAATCAGCTTTCAAAGCAAGGGTTGTTCACTAAAGAGGACTTGACTCTTTCAAGGAAGCAGTCTGCTCAAGATGGCATGACTCGTAGTCAGCATGACAAAGCCTTGATATCTAATATACTCTATGATTTAAGTATGAATGGACAAACAATTTATGACATTCCTAAGTTTCTTAAGTCTGATGCTCAATTCGTAAAAGGCTCTGCTGGATTTAATAAACGTGCTCAAATATGGTTTACAAATTCATATCCTGCTGATGCTGAATTTATCAAGTCTAATTACATTAATGATGCTGGACAGTCTCTATTAAATAAGAACGGTAAGTATAACACTATTATGGTTAATGACTTACCTGAGCATATCAGAAATAAGATGGATAAAAAGCATCCAGATTATGATAAAGATTTTACTTTTGCTAAAAATTCATTAGATAACATAGAGAATCCAGAAAATGTTGATGGCGCTATTATAGTTCCTGATAATTTACTTAATGTAATTAATAAAGACTTTGGGGTTCCTAAATCTGGCCAGAATAAGTCATTCATAATCTCTCCCGATAGAGAGCATGGAACATTACTTGGTAAGTATATGATGCATGGAGCAGGCCCAGAATTAAGTAAAATGATGGAATCTCAAGGGCTTCATATGATTATGCAAGAAACTGCTGTTAAGCAGCGTGGTACACGTGAAATAGGTGATTATTTTATTAAGGATGGGGAGCTTGATATACAAGCAAAAACTTATGAAATAAGCCCTGAAGATGTTAAAGGTTCATATGGCGTATATGGTAATGACCACTTCTTTGATACACAAAGGCTACCTAAACAAGTTATGCTTAATATGCTTGAGTCTAGCTTTAATCCAATGAGTCAAGATGTTATTAATGAGTCTTTTGATAAGATTATAGGCAATCGCTGGAATGGTGAACCAGAGTTTCAGAATAAGCTAAAGAATTATTTAGAAGATTCGGCAGAGGGAATAGAGCCAAGCTCTAGAATACCTAACTTAATTAAGAACATTGAAAAGATACCAGTCTTTGACCTTGTAGAGGCTGTGCGCTCTGAAAGCTCTCCTCAGTTAGCAGAAGCATTGTATCAGAAAATGCTTAAGGTTAATAAGGAAAATGTAGCTATTGAGCATAGGGATGGTGATATTAATTCAGGGCAATACAAAGAATATCTAACTGAATTAAATGAGTTTAATAGTATTACGGACCGGTTGATTAAAAATGCTACTGCTATAGCAGAAGAAGCTAGAAGCGCTGGAAGTAATATTACTGCCGATTCAATCTATAATCATAAGTTTATTCGAGACTTTAAAGCTAGGGCTGTACAAAGCTTTTTAATTAATACTGCAGCTAAACCTTTTATGGGTAACTCTGGGGCTGCATATATGCGTCCATATGATAAAGCTATGCGTATCAATCTTGATAAGGCTAATGAATTGCTTGATTTAAATCATTTGAATGGCATTAATAAAAATGATGAAATATTCTTTTTAGATAATTTTCATAAAAAAGTGAAAATATATTTAAATGATGCTAGAGGGTCAGAGTATAAAAGCACCCTAGGTGAAGTATTTTCTGACTATTCTAAGCTTCAATCAAAAAAGCGTAATAAAGCTGATAATGAGCGTTTAGCATATTTAGAAGAAGTTTTAACTGCTGCTACAGTAAGAGTGCCAATGGATTCAGTATCAGGCATGCGTATACTTAAATTTGGTGGCTTTACTGGTAGAGATGGGCATGGCATATTATTACATTCTAAGGCAATGAGAGCAGAAGGTGGAGCCGACCTTGATGGGGATAAAGCCTTCTACTATTTTGGCGGCACTCGTGGTATGTCTAAAGATATGATGCAAGAGTTTCATAAGAATAAAAAAGAATTTGAATATACTGATGCTAAAGGTGAAATTTATACTAAGGATAATAAAGAGGCTCTAATTAATCAGGATATTACTATAGCTGGGGTAAAGTATAAAAAAGGTACTCCTGTCAGGGAACTACTTATTGCGCGCGCAGAAACTGAGCAAGATAAAAATAAAATGGCATTAGCTGAAAGTTCATTAAGCCATTATGCCCCCTCTGAACGTATACGTATATCTTCAGCTGCAGTAGATGGGCGTAATCAATTAGGTCCAGCAGTTTCTAATTCTCAATTAATGAAAGGTGCTTTTAATTCAATAGTCGCCTCTGGTGGTACAGATGTACTTAATTTTAAAGATATCTATCTTGGAGATATTGGTGTTACAATTAAAGCTAAAAATGATAAGGATAGTGTTTTACTGCAAAGAGATATAAGTAGAGCGCAATTAGGCTTAGCATCTGACCCTATGGATGAGCTTGGTCTCTCTAGTATTAAGTCATGGAAGAAGATTCTATGGGACTCGTACTTTGAGGTAATAGATGCCAAGACTAAGGATGGCAAACGAGTTCCTAAGGCTGAATTAGCTGCCCTTAAGGAGAGATTATCGCAGGTAGATGAGCTAGACTTTAGTTATACTAATTCAGGCTTATTCGGCGATTTTGTTAATCTAAATAAGGGGTTGTGGGGCAGAAATTATACGGAAAATAGAGCATTTGATATGTATGAGATACAAGATTTATTAAGCTCTTCAATGAATATTTTAGAACGTAAAGGTGCCTCTAATTCATTTTTACCTAAAATTGGAAATCTGTTTGTTAATTTAGACTGGTCAGATTCTCCATTTACCCGACTTAACAAGCAAAAACTTTTATATTCATATATCCAGACTAATAATAAATTAAAAGCTCGTAAGCCTTTACAGGAACTATTAGGTCGTTCAAGTATGAAAGTTCCGTATACTGAACAGATATCTAATATATTGGAAACTAAGTATAATGATAGGGTCTATTCAATTTATCGACCGTCTGATAGAGTAGATGCTGCTGGTAGCGTTGATGTGTTTAATAGAATTATTAAAGGGACTAGATATTCTGATAGAGCAAAAGGAATTGAAGGTATTTCTGATAATACTACAGATGGCTTTCATTTACGACTTAAAATGCTTAATAAGATGGTGAAGCAGGGTGAAGACTTTATTGTTAATGATATTACTGATATGATAACCCTTAATCTTATTGATGATATTATGAAAACTAGCAATATCTCGCCTAAAAGATTTCAGGCTATTTCAGAAATGGTGGATTATCTTAAAAAGAATAGTTATTTAATGATGCGTGATAGGCAAAATCTTGAAGCTAGATTATCAAGCATCAAAGATAAGCGTATTCGTGAAATATTCAAAGGGGCTACTGATGAAATATTTAAAGGCGGTAAGGAAGTTAAACCTGGTGAAGACCCAATTAGAACATCTGAAATGGACCAAGTTGCGATTGACCAACAAATCAAGCAATTTAGAAAAAAGGCGGGATTAAATAAGGCTGAAAATATGCTCTTTGACCAGTTGATGCTTGGGTCAATCACTAGAGGTACTAAGCTCGATAAAATTGAAGCTTTTGAGTCTGAAGCTAAGAGAACTAAAAATAAAATTGCTTTAGATTATATTAAGAATTTAAGAAACTTAAATTCTAAAACAAACCTTGGTAGGTTAGGGTTTAGCAGCAGCGCTATTAATGATTCATCTGTTCGTTTGCATCTTAGGCGGTATATGGAAATGATGAATGAAAATTATATCCCTCTAAATAAAACTGAATTAGCATCGCTTGATAAAGCTCTTGGTAATATTATAGATACACCTCCATCTATGCCTAATGTTATATCAAAGATGGCCACGAATACTGGCTTTGAAGGTATTGACACTAAAGCTAGGCCTACTAAAAATAAAGAGCTTGCAAGCTTGGTATCAGAAACTGCTGTTTTATTAAAAAATCATCCTGATATCGTTAAGAAAAAATCTGGTGAAGATTTGAATGAGTTCATTAGAGGATTGCCATTTATAAGAAAAGATTTCGATGCGATGAGTATTGCGGACGTATATAAACTCAATGCATATTTAAAGCAGGTCAAGGAAGGTACTATATGGCAAAGAATTAAAGATACCTTTGGTAAGGATAAAAAAGCCCTTTCTTTTAGGCATTACCAACAATTACCTAGTACAGTCAGTAGAGAGCTTGAGGCTACAGAGATAAACCTTATTCGCAAAGAAGGGTATTTTACTGATGCTAAGGGTGAGTTGCAATTTGGTAAAATTAAGGTTCCTACTCAATTTATAGATACATTGACCAATAGTATAGGTAGAATGACCGAGATGGGGACTCAGGTTGGAGATAAGCTTGTTAGTAGATTCCAAGAAAGTCAGTTATTTTATCAAGGTGTTGAAGATGCAGCACGTTTATGGGAAGTTGCTATTAGACAGCGAGAATATGATGGTCGTCATGAATTAAGAAGTATCCGTGAGAAGTTAGGTAAAGACCCTAAAGCTACAGAGCGTTCTATTAAATATATGGAACAAAATTTAAAGGATGCTAAGAAAGCAATAGACTGGACTAAAACTCAAAATAAAAAATATTTAGTAAACCTCCCTGAAGGTAGAGTTGAGCGGACTGGAAAGCAGATTATAGACAGGATTAATAAAAATTTAACTGAATATATGGAAGAAATGCATACCATTATTCGCGGAAGAGAAGAATTTCGTGGCGAGCAATCACCATATTTTATAGAATGGTATGATAAAGAGCAATTATCACCTAAATACAATCATACAGCTTTTTTAAAGGATTTAGATACCTATCTTAATGGTCGTGTGCCTTTGCGCTGGAGAAAGGTTATGAAGAGCACTAATGAATCAATCCCTAGTATATTTGGTATTGATGGCGTTAGAGCTATGATGCGTGAAATGCATATTGAATTTTTAATGGAAATAGGTAGAAATAAGGGTGGTGAAGTTGGAAAGAAATTTATTGAAAAGGCTCGTGAATTATCAGATTATCCTGTAAAGGAAACTGGAAAGCTATCCTTTGAATCATATTTCCCAAGAATGTTCTTTGAACCAGGTGTAGTTAAAAAAGGATTAAAGGCGGCTACACAAGAAATTATTAATGATAAGACGCTTACATCTGAAGCAAGGATTGATAAGTTAGTTAAAATTCAAAATAAATATAAACGACTTGATGGTGATTATTTCTTTGAAGAAATGGAAGATGGCCCATTATATGATTCTTTAACTAAAGCATTGCATGCAAAAGAAGAAGTTTCTAGTGAAAGAATGAAAAACTGGTTCAGCCTTGATGCTAGTACAGGTAATATGAGGAGCCGTGAGCATAGTACTGAAGGTTGGAGTGTTGCTCCTACTTCTGTTGAGGCATATGTTAGGTCATTAAGCAATACATATTTTAAAGGCCTTGCTGGGATGATATCTCGTAATATTGTTTCCAATCCTGAAACTGGTGTATACAAGAAATTAGTTAATAAGTGGGGGGTTGAGAATGCAGAAGCATGGACTGAATATGCTAAATTATATGTTAATGATGCTTTAGGTAATCCTGTAACTATCTCAGAGAAAATGATGAATGACCCTAAAATGGCCTTGAAATATTCTCCATATGCAAGATGGGCAGATAATAGGGTTGCAGACAAACTAAGTAAATGGTCTGCTAAATTGGGTATAAAGGGGGTTGTTGATAAGGATGGCCAAATTTTAGGCGGAGTTAATGAGTATGATGTAAAAAGATTATCTCAAATGGAAGCTAGATTTCAAATGGCTTCTTTGCTTGCTCATCCAAAATCAATGGCTGCCAACCTTATGGGTGGTACATTACATACCTTGCAAAGCTCAGGATTAAGTGCATTTAGGAATGTATTTAATTATGAATATTTACAAAATATTAATCCAAAGTTAAAAAGTCGCTCTGATGTTGAAGATATGGTAATGGACCATGGAGTTTTACCTCAATGGATGATATATGAATTAGGGTTGCAAAAAGAATTTCAAACTAATCAAGGTAAAGAAAGCCTTAAAGTTATATCTGATTTCATTAAGCGTAACCCTAATGCAAAACCAAAAGAATTAACAGAGTATTTAAAATCTATTGGCTCAGGCATTAGCGAAAAGACTTCTAATTTTGCAGCTAAATTTATGACTGTACCTGAAAGAAAGCTTCGTACCGATGCATTTATGGCTCATTATATTAAGGCATGGGAATCATTTGGTGGAGCTATTAAAGACCCTAATCATCCATTTTTAATTGAAATGGCTAAAAAGGGTGTTGAAGCTACTCAATTCCTTTATTCAGCTCCATATAGGCCTGCTTATGCAAGAACATCATTAGGAAAGGTAATGACTAGATTCCAAATGTATGCATGGAACTCTGTTAAGCTACGTGGTGATGTGATGAGAAGACTGGAAGTGGCAGGATATAAGCCTAATAGCCCTGAGGGCAGGGAAGCAACAAGGTTTATTATGGGCGATATGTTTATGCTATCCTTAGCTAATATATTTGCTTATTCATTATTTGAAAATAACTTACCTCAACCTTATGGATGGTTTCAGGATACAGCTGATTGGATTTTTGGAGATGAGAAAGAGCGAGATAAAGCTTTCTTTGGCACCTATCCTACAGCAATTGCTCCATTGCAAGCTATTACACCTCCAATAGGCCGTGTTGGATTAATTATATCTAATATATTAAATGGGGATATGGAAAGAGTTACGGATTATTATATACATACAATGTATCCGTTTGGTAGAATGGGTCGTGATATTTATGGAAAAGGTGGGATATTAGAAGCCCCTATTAGGCTTGTAGATAAGTTAACTGGTATACCTTTGACCCAGATACAAAGAAAGACAAAAAGAATGCGTGAGCAGGAATCTGAGTTTTTATATCCTAAAGCATTTACAGGTGGATACTAACGACTTTGTACTTTTTCTAGTAGTAATCCTAATATAGATGTATCAGCACAATCTGCGTGTAAATTAACAGTTTCTTCTGCATATAAACCACCTGATTCAATAAACCCATAAGACATACTTATTACTGGCGTATTAGGCCCCATTAAGTCCTTACATATCGGACATATTGAATAAGTATGCTCTACCTCATTAATTACCTTCATCTTCAACCATTCCCCATAGAAGCATTGTATATACTATAATATCAGTAAGCCTGCCTCTAACATCTTCTCTTTGCGATTTATGACCTTTAGTATATGATACTACGCCATCTATATGCTTTAATAAGTAGGTCATGAGAGCGGTTTCTCGAGTTATATCAAGGGTGTTAGCTACACGTTCAAAATTAGCGAAGACATTGTCTTCATCATGCGCGTATTCCTTCTGCCCCGACTGCCTCGTCTTTGTTATTTCCGTCAGTATCCGCTCCATCAGCAGATTCATCTTCTTTGTTGTCATTGTTAATTTCCTCTAATTTTGTGTCAAGAAACTTTTTAAACTTCTTGCTATCTTTTTTATATTCAATATACATATCTATAACGCCATACAGTTCACTAATCCTTTCTTGAGCTATTTGCAACTCTTGAATAAGTGAGCTAACAACCTTAACTACATCCTTGATACCTGGTTTCTTATTATGTTGTTTAGATTTAGTCATCTAATATACCTTCCTTCATTCGTTTACGATAATTTTTACTGCCATAGACTTCTCTATAGACACATTTTCTACACACTATAACTTCACGGGGCTCCCAATCAGGTACGAATTGTTGAGGTTTATACTTGAAGGGAGTCCGCTTTACGAAGTCATTACACATTTCACATTTAGTCAGCGGCGTTGTTGTCGTCCTCTTCGCTATCAGAGTCTTTGTCATTGTCGCTTTCTAATGTTAGGCCTGTAGCCTTAATAAGTCCATCTATTTCAGCTTCAGCCAGTATATTATGGATATCCTGGTAAGATTCCTGATGAGTGTCCATATGTAATTTAAGCTCAGCTTTAATGTTCATTCTTTCTCCATCATCAAGGTTTATCTCTTCCATAATCTTATTAACTGTTAAATACAGAAGAGCTGCATCTTTTGACAGTAGCAGCTCCTCAAATATACGAACTTTATGTTCATCCTCCAAATCATCCGTAGCCACTGCCTTCCCCATCTTGTGGAGTATTGCAGTAACATCACTTAATAGCATAAGCAAGAAGTGTTTTGGATATGAAGAAATTCCATCCATCATTTGCTAACTGTCCCAATCTTATTCTTATAAAGCTCTTCAAGCCTTTTGATTGTCACCTTTATTAATTCTGGCGTCACAGTTACATGAAATTCAGTCTTGTTACCTAAGCCAATCTTACTAAACTTACGTAATTGATTTTTATAAAAAGCAACTAATCCCAGTGGAGATGCAAGCCTATCGTTGATAGAATAACTTGACATATTTCTGCCCTTTTCTGAGTTGATTTGCTTTAAATAAGCCTTGGTTAGGCCATCTAATTCGCTCACTATAGTTTCCCTTCTGGCTCTTTCTTAGGAGCCTGTTTAGATTTTGGAGCTGTTTCAGGATTTTCAAGCCAATTTATTCTTTGGACAATCACCTTTATTCGCTCTTCAATAATAAGCAGCCTTTCAAATATAGACTGCAAGTCATTATTATATTCACCTATTCTATCTCTCACAGTCCAAGCTCCTCAAGCTCTTTATGTACTACAGGCTTGATTGTGTCTGGAATATGTTCAAAGAATTGCATTAGTATGTTATAAGCCTCTTCATAGGCCTTTAAAGGCGTTTGGCTTATTGGGTGGGTAGATTGCTCCATTACAAGCTTAAGTGCCTGTATCCACCCAACATTGACGTAATAGTCATTGTCTTTAAAATCAGCCACTTCTTGAGGGTTAGCATTTTCATAACTCTCATTTACTCTTAGGCACTGTTCTAGTACCCTTTTTATCTGGTTTTCTCCCAGCATCTGTATCTCCTTTCTTGAAGATTCTATTAAATTTGTCGGCATAATCTTGCGACCAAGGTATTCTCTTTTTGTCACCTTTACCTGCATTCATTGCACGACTCTCTTTTTAATCCATATGTAGGCATATCAGGTAGCTTAGTATATAGCATACCATCCTGATTGCCCCAGTATGATTGCCATACAGATTTACATGATTCACAAAACCTTAGTGGTGTTTGTGGCTCAGATTTCCTTGGCTCTGGTATTTTATGCTTCAAATAATATTCTATTTCTGTCTTCATTCTAACCTTTCATATATTAAAATATATACCTAATTGTATTCCAAGGTACTATACTGGTATGCTTAAGCTTAAACTTCTTTATGTATTCCTTTTTGTAGAATCTATTGTATCTAATATTAGTGTTACCATATTGAGAAACCTTAGTTTCCTGTATATCAGGAGTCCATAAGTAGTCTTCACCTTGTATATCATTTTTCTTGTTATATTCATGCATTTTTGGATTATGTGTCATAAATATACATTCAGATAGTACATCTTTTTTGATATTATTCCTAACATTATCATTAACAAGCTCAAATAAGTCTTGATAGTCATCAAGCCACCCTGTATAATGCACTATAGGGCTGTAGTTAATATGCACATCATAACCTGCATCATAGAAATCATTTATTGCCTTGATTCTGTCTATAATTTGACTGGTATTAGGCTCTAGTTTATCGGATAATGCTTGAGGCATCAGGCTATATCTTATTCTTATCCTTCTATCACCATTTTTATCTCTAGAATCATAACTTAAAAGCTTTCTATTTACATATTTTGTAGCCATAGTAGCCATTATAGGCAAGCCACACTCTTTAAAGCAGTTAAATATAAATTCCCAGTCATGGTATTTAGAATGTAATACAAAATCTTCATTGCAACTAATGTCATAGGTCCAAAATTTGTCATGTGTTTGGTTAGGCGTTTTTGGCCCAAGCATAAATGCATGTTCAAATATTTTATCAAAGATTTGCCCTGGATTATTTGCAATTGTTAAACCATTAGGTAAGTGTCTACGCATATAGCAATAGCTACATTTGTATAAACATCCAAAACCAAACGATGGTGATATATAATCACTGCTTCGCCCTGATTCCCTAATTTTCATAGATTTTCTTGTTACATACTTCATTTTTTGCTTCTTAATGATTCAGCTCGCTCTAATCTAGCATAAGCTTTTTTTTCTTTACAGTCATGAGGTTGACCAGTTTTTTTATTAAACAGTCTCCATCCATATTCTGTATCAGCCCAGTGGACTTTTCTAGAATCACATCTACAGTATTTACAACCTCTAGATATGTATCCAAATTTTTTAGTTTTAGTATACATAATACTCCCAATTAATCCCCTAGCCACAGGATTTTAGATTGCTAATTCGTGGTCAACAACTGAAATCACTTAACTTGGATGAATGTAAATAACAAACCATGTTAATTAATATTCTCCTGTGGCTCTCTTGGGGAAACTTTTAAAACATGTCCTTGCCAGCTAATTTTCGGTTTATATAACCTCTAACCCATTCTTTTTGGGTATCTAGCCATTGGACAACACCTTGATATTCTTTGGTCGTTAGTGGACCTTTGCGTGTATTGCAACGCTTACAAATCATCTCTAAGTTTTTAGGAGTTGAGTCCCCACCATTACTAAGAGGTACCATATGGTCACACACCATATTCCTAACATCAAGTATATTCCTACAATACTTACATTTATTCCCGTAAGCTCGTAGCTATAGTCTTCTAATCTCTGATAAAGAGATATCAAATACAACTTCATATTCCTTACTCCTTCTTTTTAAAGTTGAACGCAAAGTAGAACTTTTTTTCATTACTCTATGGAATATTCTTTGGGCATGATTTCCATGCATGCTCTTGAGGATAGGAAGAAATTGTTCTTCCCAGAATAACGTTGATTTAGCCTTTCGAGGGGCTTTTACACCCCTCCTTGGCTTTTTAGCAGAAGGCTTCATACCTATACGGTAGGTGTACCTTTTAACGTGTACACAGCATACGTATTACCACCACGAGTTATCATGTTGGTTTGGATATCAAACCCCTTCTTCCTCCAATTAAATATAATTGCAGATAAACGGTAAATACCAAAACGAGTTAGTGCTTGACGTCCATTAATAGTACGTCCTCTAAGCATATGATTTAGCAGTTTTTGACTGCGACTTAAGGTTTTTCTTGCCATTATTTACTCCATCCTATTGAGGTTGTAAGTTGTAGTTTCCATAAACTAAGGTGTAGTGTAGTGTTAAGGTATTCATCATCGATGTCTCCTGCAATACCAATACTTAATATTCTAAAAAAGGTTACGACAAGAGTTTTCTCGTCAAACGCTATATCTAGTAAAAATCCCATTAGTCTATCTCAACTTTCTCTAATCTAAAGCTAGGTCTCCACTCAAGTTGCGCATCAAATAGTTCTCCATCTGTATTTTTAAATAGTTGAACTTTCTTTATAGCGCTTTTAGCTTGACCGTTGAGGCCTATAACTTTCCTACTGGCGTTTTCAATTGCTCCAGACCCCTTGCCAGCATATAGGTCTAGAACTTCGTTTCTACTATACTCACGAGCTACTTGAGATACTTGTATAATAATTAAATCATTATTAACTGCCATATTCGACAGGCTGTGAGAGATATATTTTATCTGCTCATACTCGCCTCGTTTATTAGTTTCGACTAAGTCAATATAGTCTACAATAACAACAGCTGGTTGTAATGTTTTTATTTTACTTTGTATCTGCTCTAACGTTGGAGCTATAGTCTGTATTACTAAGTGGCTAAGCTTATCTTTGTGAGCGTCATAAACATCTTCATAGTTTTCAGTTACTTCATCTTTTGATAAGCCTGATACTATCTGTAAGTGCCTACGATGCATATACCATGCACTAAGCTCTAGTGATAAGAATAAGGTTGGTATTTGCCAATCAGTTACGATTCTATCTTCAACAAAATCTACACCTAATGCTATATTCTGAGCAAATGTAGTTTTACTTGAGCCTGTAGGCCCAAAGATAGTTACAAGTTCACCTGGATAGATGATACAATCCATATCTTTAGGTAGATGAAACATCTTCCCTAAATCAATTGAACGTCCACCAAAATCCGTTGTCATTCTTTCACGAAACTCTTCTTGCAAGTCACTAGCGCTTTTTACATCAATGGTATAATCTTTATGTTTAAAGTGTATACATTTAGTTTGACAATGCTTAAGCATCAGCTCATCATTACATCCGTATTGATAGCCTTTGTTATAAGTTTGCTCTACTTTATCTACTACTACTTTATCATCTAAAGATTTATCATTCCAATGCAACATAGCAACCTTGGTAAATTCTGAAGGTATACCATTACGCCGAAAATGACTAGCAATTCGCATCACTGTATTATTTCTATTGCCACTTTGAGGGCCACCATTAAGCATTCTCTGTATACAGGGAACAACCTTGGTGTTTTCAACAGTTTTAGAAAACTCTTGAATCCTAGGAGTACTAGTAATAATATACTCCTCCAGTTCTCCATCTCCCATTAACTCTTCGTATGGGAAATCAAGTCTTGGTGTTTTAGCAAGCTCATGTATTTCAGCAGGAGTCTTATGCATTAGTTCCTTTACAGTTAAAGGAATCTTATGTAATCCTGTTTTCTTATTTACAGTATGTGCAACCCGATAGATTGCAGTCCTAATATATACCATCTCATCTATGCCAGGTAATAGTTTGGCCATAGTCTGTTTAACAATATAAGGGAGGTCTTCTGAGGGAGCGAAATTAAAGCTTTCATTAGATAAAATTAAATGATAGCCCGTTCCACTGAAATAAGGTTGTATTGCTGATTTAGGGTGTACTCCGCAATCCTCTAAAGCATGAACACATACTAGTGTTCGCCTTAAGGTTTCTTCGTCAGAGTTTTGGCCCTTGTCAATATCAACAATAATCTTATCTATGTGTCTTTCGCCATAATAAGAACTGACTGTTCCTGATTCTTCAATAGCAGCCTTAGCCGCTTCATCATAAAGATATACTGAACGATAAAGCGGTACTTCTGGCTGTATATACTTAGCTAAATCACCCTTCTCTATGAGAACATTTCTGCTTCTTGGAGAGTTCTGAGCGATTTCTACAAACATTACAGAGCTTCAGCTGATACTACTGGATTGCTTGATTTAGGCTCATCAGTAGCTTCATTTAAGTAGTTGTTATTCTTCATCCACTTAACATAACTTGCCATCTCTTCCTTACCTTTCTCGGTATTAGGATAGAGCTTAACTAGCATATTGTTGAATGTAGTTCCAGTTTTCTTATTAAGAGCTTTATAAACATAAGCTACATAATCTAGCACTGGGTCAGTACCTGGCATGAAGTTACTACAGTAATTAGCGTTTAAGAATCCTGCGATGTCAGCGATAGGTTTACCATCGTTGTCTTCCCATTCACCTTTAACGTTAAGCCCTGCTTCACAGCCTAGAGCGTCAAATATACGATATACCTTGTCTAATACACCACCTGGGGCAATATTACCTGAACTGTCTTTTTCAAAACCACCAGCTACTTGCATTTTGCGAGTATACTTTGAGTTCTTTAAAGCAAATTCAATTTCAAGATATACATCAGACCAGTCAAACTCTGATGACCTATCAGTAAACCCTACTACTCCAACTTCACATACACCTGTAAATTTCACTCCACCAGTATTTTCTGCTGGTTTAGGGGTTGGTCTAAATATAGCCATTATTTTCCTTCCTTCTTATAGATTTTGGTCCAATCGAAAGGCATTACTTTACCACGCAAATGGTCACAACGACTACCTGCCTCTAAAGCTTTACCTGATTCAAATGAAACCATAAGGTTATCTTCTTCACGAAACATATAGCCAATTGCATCTGCATTAGCCATAATCTTATTCTTTAATTTACCTGATATATCAAGGCTTTCAGGTTCTATTGCAGTTGAATTATCGATAGGTGAAGCTGTCTTTCTATGGCCAATTAATATTAAATGGTCACATAATGAAGATAGCTTTTTAATGTTATTCATTACTCGCTCGCGAACTAATCCGAATCCTTTACCAAAAGGTAAATCGTTTATGCTTTCAATGTCATATTCTTTACAAACATCTTTTTCTGTCCATTCTACTATCTTGTCAATAGTATCAAGTGCAAAGTATTTGTATTCATGACCATCTGTTGCATCAGCATAAAATTGCAACAGCTCTTCTTTGGAATTGACTGTATGGAAGTAACCATCAAGCATATCACCACCTCGCTCAGTATCGATAATTAAACAATTATCAAGCTTACTAAGCATAGTAGTTTTACCAACTTTAGGTGCTCCATACAGTAACATTATTCCTGGGTTTACGGAAATTGCTTTCCGTTTTTCTTTTTTCAGTGCCATTATAGCTCCTTGAATTAAATGGGCCACAACCGAAGTTATGACCCATATTTTGTCCTAAATCACAAAAGTAATATATAGCTATCCAGCGCTATAAACAAGCTTATTATTAGGAAATGTAAAGATAATTTCACTATTAAATTGCTCATTATTCATCACCTTTTTCACTGCATTAGCTATAAATGCACCACTCATATTTGAGCAGTAACTAGTAGCTTTTGCATTGCAGGGTTCACTACTTGCTGAATCATCAGAATACCAAGTATTAACATAATCCTGTAATCTAGGATTTTTAAGTATGTATTGACGATATTGCTCAGAGCCCATACGGCCATCAATCAATAAAGACGGCTTATTACCTCTTTGTAGAGCTATTTTCGCAGCCTCTAGTCTAGCTTGCATGCTATCAAAGCCTAATATTACTACATCACTCTCATTAAGAGGCTTGATAAACTCAGTGAATAGTCCGAATTGTGTATGCACAGCTACTGCAGGATTAATTTCCTTTAGATGTCTGTCTAATGCATCAACTTTTCTTTTACCCACATCTCTTATTACATAATGACTTACTCCGATATTCTGTACCTCAACTTTATCAAGGTCATAGAGTACAAATTCATCTACTCCCATCCTTGCTAATTGAGTGGCTGCGGAACTGCCAATAGCTCCGCAACCTAAAATATGAAATATCTTGTCCTGAAAGTCATTTATCAGTCCACTACTTCTTTCATTAAACCTCAAAACGGTATCTCCTCTGTTTTATGTTCGATATTTTCATAATAATCATCATCCCAATAGCTAATTATTGCATCTTCAAGACGCACACCATCAGTAAATGTGCTTACTGCAACATTATACTTTTTTAGCTTAGCATTTAGAGGCTTGATACCCTTTTCCCATGCATCTAGTGCGTCATTAGAGGTTTTCATTGAATCGCATAAATCAACTAGCTTGATTAAATCCTTATCTGCCTCATTTTTTACATTTTGAGGTATAGATGTAAAATTTACATGCTTTTGAGTATAGCTATTGAAATAAACACCACTTGAAATATCACCATAACCTCCATATCCGCCATAATAAGAGCCATCTGAATAATCATTTTCTCTATGATATCCATATGTTTTATTATTAACGCCTAATGGAAGGTAAGATTGTTCTCCAGGTTTAGCATATGTAAAAGTTGACGCACTTTTAGTGCATTGTTCTTTAACTTCAGCTAATATTGCATCATCAATGTCTTCATCTACTGTTAGGAAGTTAAGTTCAACATTCTCTTCATGAAGAAATGGCTGAAAGAATTGAATCCTTAGCTTATATTCCTTCTTCAGATTAACAACCAATGAAACAGTCCAGTCTTTTGACGGCATATCTAATATAGTCGAATTATCAGTACCTGACCAAAATGCATCCATTGTATGATGGCTATGCCACCAACAAAAGCGTACATCTGGTCCATGTTTCATTGCAGTTTTTGCATAATACTGCGCTAATGCAGTTTCATCAAGGGTGCATAGGCTTCCTGATACAGTTTGTTCCATAATTACAGGTGTTTTTAGTACAAAATCACCTTCTTCATCTGGAACTACTATCATTTGACCTGCAATCTCTGATTTAAACTCATTATATGATGCTGCAGCATAATTTATTACTTTCTGGAAGTCATCGGGATGTATCCAGAATTTAGTATCTTTATTTGCTTCTTTTTTAGTCATGTTTCTCCTTATAACCTGTTTGCAAAAGTAATTATTTCATTTTCTGGTGTTCTACCAGCTCTTTGACGAGCAATGTGATTAACTCGAATGATTTGAATAGATGTTAAGTCAAAATCTAAACCTAAATCATCTCTTATATATCTATAATAAATCTCTTCACATAACTTGAAGTGCTTTATAAAGATACTCGCATTATATTCTTTTAGGTCCATAATGTCTATAAATATCTTAGAAAACTCTGAGTCAGATGCAAAGCTATTACCCATACCCTCTACACCAAATATATCTAATAAATCTCTATTAAGGTCTCTTTTAACCTTGTTAGCAGCTTGGACATAAAGTCTATTTAGATATTCTTCAAAATCTTCCATATCCTCGAACCTACTGAAGTTGATATTTGAGTATTCTAGCCATTTTTCCATAACGAAATGGTCCCATGCATGTTTTTCATCATCATCTGAAAATGAAAGAACCGTTGGCTCTTCTGTCCATCCTAGATATATATTACAGTCTTTGATAAGTTGGCAATTACTGCAGAATGTTTCTATGAAATCTTCTTTAGTAATATCATTATAGTCTTCAACTTGCATACTACATAAGCTAGTGCTTCCATGCCAATCATTATCATTAACCTGCAAAGGCTTGCCAAATACACTCTTATAATATCTGTTTAATGGATTGATATCATTTTTTGGATAGTATGATGACCATCTTCTAAGAAGTGGTATAGCAGGTATTATATTGCCAGATGCAAATAAAGATAAGATTCTCTCTTCAAATGTTCCAAAGCATGTATTACCTGTACCATATTCACTAGCACGTCTTCTTATTGATGCAGTAGGATTACCTGTTACAAATGGGTGCCTTAATGCTTGATATTTAGGCCATTCATATGTTAATCCAGCAAAATGTTGATTATAAGCAATATTTATATCACCATTAGCAACTCTTCTAGATATAGTAATTGCATCTCGAATGCTAATGCTTTGAGTTACCAATAAATCGCCATATTCATAGGAATAAGTTGTATCCCCTCTGCTATTAGTTATATCTACTACTATATCCTTAATAGGAACTGCAATATTTATAAACCATTTGCTTGGGTCATCGACTAAATTAACACTTTTAATATTTAAGCTAGAATTAGTAATACGTTCTACATTACCATTTCTATCCATATGAGGTAATGCTGGTGTACCTGCTGGTAAATTTTCAGCATAATTCCAACCCTTATTAAACCATGGAATTTGAGATATCTCTACTTTAATATCATCATTGGCTAATACAGATTGATTTAAGTTATTTACCAGTGTATCTAATGCCAGTTGACCTTCTACATCTTCAGATTGAAAGAATTTAATACCTTGCTTTCTAATCTCTTTTAGCTGGCCATCTAATTGTAATGCTCTAGCTAATACTCCATTCAGCTCATATCTTTCAGAGCTAAATACAGCTTTTATTGTTCTAGCTGATTCTAGCCTAGGTTGTGCAACACGTCTAGATAGTTCTTTAAATTTTGCATAACTACCTTGCTCCCATCTACCTGATTTAATAACCTTGATATCAGTTTGATACTTTGAGTTAAATTCGTCAAGCTTGTCTAAAAATGGACCTGTTAGTCCAAGCATATGCACAGCGATAGGAGGCGCTTCTATTGTGCTATGTTTTTCTTTTAATTCCAATGTTTCTTGCATTGTAATCTCCAAATTTGCTAAAAGGGGACGGACCAGGCAGGGACCCTCGGGTAATGATGTGGAAGAATCCCCTAATAGCGTTTCAAAACTGCAGAATAAGACGGATGGAGGGAGTTGTTGCGGGACCTCTTGGTACGTGAGTAATCAGCGGACTATATGAGTATCCAAAAAGGATTAATAGACGTGTTATTTCATGGACTCTGGGTTGCGCGTAACTAATCGCAAAGATTTCTTATTCTACTCCAAAAGCGATTTACTTACCGCCTTTTACTCCTTCAGAAACGTGCGAAACCATCGCATCTTCTGTTAGAGGTGTACTGTCAACTGCAATTACCTCACCGACTGCTATAGAACCGGTTAAACCCAATTCTTCACGCAATTCACCTACGGTTGTTGCTGTTGTTTCAGTATCTACAAAATTAAGACCACCATTCATTAGTTTAATAGTGATTCTTGTGATAGTTGTTTCTATTGCCATGTTGTATTTCTCCTTAAGTAAGAAAATATAAATCTAATACGGTTTAGTAACATAGTACCGCAAAATACTCCTGACTGACAAAGTCATTAGATTTGATTAGTTGTCGAAAATTGATACATTTTATGCAGATGAGTTTATCAGCCAGTATGATACATTCATGTTCTGTGGGTTTATGTCGTCTTCTGATACATTACTTGAAGATGGAGTTATTCTCCTCCTTGATACATTCTCTGATTTTGGGATTCTGCTAAATCATGATACATTGGGCTTAGGTGGTGGTCTTGCCATAGCTGATACATTAAAGTGCCAATGGATTACTCCTTCTCCATGATACATTTGCTCTTCGTGGGATTCTTTCTCCGCCTGATAAGCCCCACATTTCTGCAGGGCTTGATACATTTGTTTATAGTGAGTTTATCTCTTAGGCTGATACATTTCCAGGGTGTGGGATGCTACGTCATAGTGATTCACTTCATTCATTTGGGATTCTACGTTCTGGTGGTTTAATCCTAATTTAGCCTCATGATACGGTGGGAAAGCTGGTAATCCTTCAATAGCCTTCCAATTCGTATACAAGTCAATGATGAACATCTTAATCATATAGCGTATAGCCATATTATGCTTATGTCCCTTAGATTTCTCTACATGAGCTGGCATATTATCTAAACGATGTCTATAATCGTCATAAACCTTACGATAAGGATTATTTAATGCACCTGCTCTCAAGAATGAACTACCTAATACACCTACTAATTTAGACTTTAAGAATGGATTAAAAGATATACCTTGCTTGGTCTGCTCTTTACCATCTTTATCTAAATAAGCTGATTCTACTAAATGTTCTTTCTTGCGAGAACGTCCAGCACCATTGACTACATCTAAACCTGCATATTTCCACATAGAACTACTATATTTAGCTTTATGTATGTCAAATTCAGTTATCATTACTGATGCCATTGCTGGGCCAACACCTTTAACACCTTTTAAATAGTCTGTCCATATAGGATAGTCTGCTAATACCTTCTCTAATTGCTTAAAATGACGTGCTTCACTAGATTCTAAACCAAAGTATTGGTCTACTAATATAAGCTCAGTCATTGTTGAGATAAGGCCATTTTCAGCCTGACGTACCTTTCTAGGCAGTCTTACTACTCCTGCTGTTAATAATCTATACTCTTTTCTTAAAGTATCTAATATATTAATAGCTTCTTCAGGTGATTCTTCAGGTTCTTTTGAGCCTGGTTCAATACCTAATTTACATTTAAAATTAATAACTATACGATTACCAGTTGCTTGGCGTAGCTTTTGTATATCATATACGCCTCTAACAATGGTCTTTAAATTACTTATCATTTCTGTTGCCATAGTTCTCCTTTAATTGCGATTAAAATAATGCAAGGTGCGCTAGCTGTCTTAGTAGGATTTCGTTCATGACAAGGAATCGTTAAGATTCAATCAGTATCATGCAAACACCATACCTTGCATTATTAGTTATTTATTTAGAAAGGAATATCACTTGATTCTGTGACTAAATATAATAAAAAGAGAGTATCAAATAGGTCAAATAAGGAATGCCTTGGCTGGCCTCACGGTTACAGCTCTCTACTCTCTTTTTAATTATGACTTGTACCAAATAGCGTAAAGTTGCCGTTTGGTCAGTCTATTGGCTTGCGCCTTCGTAAACCCACGATGATTCGTTACCCAGTTTACGAGTTGATGTTTGAAGTGATATGGACACTTGGTCATTTTTCTTTAGACCATAGTAACACATATACTGTGAGGAATTGAAATAAGGTAAAACATAACATTGGAAGAGCGTTATGTCCCATTATAAAGTGAATAATTGTAAACAATAGCCATAATAATGGCATTATTTCTATTAATACTTCTACAAGATACTTCATATTACTCCTTTGTTGTTGAATTTAAAGGGAGACATAGCTATCTCCCTATGGTAATCTCACGCTTGCAAGCCATGGTGAGTAGTTCACTAATTACCAAGTCGGGTTACGACTAGTACTTTACTTAAATTTAAGAGGCAAGCAAATAAAAGGAAAAGGCTTACCTCTAGTAAACACATGAATTTAGGCTTCATGCATGCCTACTACACCTTATAAACGTAGTCAGGAGAAACTACTGGATTGTAATTTCTATAGCCTTGACTTAGAAGAGGTATGGTGTAAACCTCTGTAACGACACGGTAAGCTTGGTATAATTGTTGTGTCGTATTATAATAATTGGCGTTGATTGGATTACAAGGCTCAACGATTCCCAAAGCCTCAGATATGTCGTTAATTGTTCACAACAATACCTCCAAATGATACTGGTCCATTAAAATGTTTCATGCCTTGTTGCTTGGCATCTGTAATGGATACAGCGTTAAACATAAATACTCCAGACGTACGATTACATATCATTCTGAAGCGTTTCTTTGCTCTATTATGAGCGGTTAATTTGTTTGCCATAGGCATCTCCTTTTTTGTTTTGTAACATTTAAATGCTTGCTTGAGGTCTGTTCAGGTATCAGCAGAGATATTGTTACGGCCACCCTGATTCCATTATACTCCTGATAAATTACCCCTATTCTCAGGGTACATAACCATTCCTCAAACTTCGTAATGCTCTGTAAGAAGCAACTTTAGCGATACAGAATTAAATGAGCTTCACACCCATACATTACTTACGCATTATTAATTTTATGTGTGGTAAAATAGAGTATATAGGCGTGCATGTGCCTACAGGAATAAAGTAAACACCTCCTAATGGAGGCATTCACTCTATTTCTTCAGGGTTAGCTCTAAATATCACCCTCGTCCACAAAGTAGGTTTCTCTCGGCTTTACATATACCAGAGATGCTACTGTAAATGGCTTTTCTAACGATGCACCAGCTTTATCAGCTGTAATAGCATACACTCGCTGATTAGTCTTCTTACTCTTTTGTAGAGTGTAGAATGCATTAGGGATTATTTCTGTTTTACTATTATCCCCATTTACTTTTGCATCTAAATTACGTAAGGTGACAGAATCTAAACCGCCATTTTTGAGCAATTTGGTAGATGCTAAGTCAGATTCTGATAGTGCTCCGGCGAAAGTAAGCTTGATTTTATTCGGATTATACACTTTCTTACCATCCTCTTTAACATCAACCCAAGCCTCTTGGAATTGCACTTGTTTTACAGCATTAGATAAGCCTTCAACACCTATACGGATTGGATTAGCTATGGTTTCAGACATTTTGTTTCTCCTATTAAACATTTAGAAATTAATTAAGGTTGGAGATATTACTTGAATCCCCTCATAACAAGCAGGGGAGAGCGTGGCGCCCCTGCGCCATGCGACCATAACCACACAGCCTTGAAAACTTAGCCGAGACAAGATAAAGACGCTGTAAACTTAAATTTCAACTAAAGTCTACCCCCATGCACCCTTTTTTCAAGGCGGTGGGGTTGATGGTATATCACGTAACCACATTCTACAGCAATTTTTTAGAAATGACTTTTTCAACCTTTCCTAGTTGTCCATTAAACCCTTGATAAGGTTAATACGGGCAGGTTTCCATAATTTTTTTGTAGCTAAAAAAGAAAAGGCTTGACAAAGGTGTACTTTTAGTTGTAAATTTGGAGCACTGTATGGCGACATAATTAGGCACATAAAGCCGCTTGAAGCCTAATTAACCAATAACAAGCATTTTATGAGTACTTATAGCTTTTACGACGTAGATAGCGTCGTTATGTGATAACTATATTAAGGGACGTAATGAATAACTTATATGAATATGTATTAAAGCATATTGGTGAACGATATGGGCGGTCTGAGGACTTCTTAGAAGGTGTTATGAATAGAATAGCATGGCATGAATCAAGAAGTGTTGTAGATTGTAAGCAAATAGGTGGGGGTCCTGGTAGGGGCCTCTTTCAATTTGAAGAAGGGTATCAGCAAGGCGGTGAAACTGCTATGAAGAGACTTCTTAGGTGGTTTGTTAAGCATGATATAGATACACCTTCTTGGGTTAATGTAGGCGTAAATGGAGTAGATGCTTCTAAATTAGCTGCAGAGGCCCAAAAGATGATGTTTTTAGGTAATGTTAGGTATCATCCTAAGGCAAGCTTTAAGGGTTTGACAATAGACAACCTTAGAGAATGGTGGGCAGACTACCACTGGGCAGGGGATGCAAGTCATAGAGAGGGTCATATGAAGTCTTTTGACCATAGTATGGAGCATTTTAAAGGATGATAGGATATTTTATTTTAGGATTTGTGTTAGTATTTGTAATACACTATATACTTAATGAAAATTCTGGATATCTTGATGACTGGCGTTTTGATGATGAAGATTGGGATTAAACAAACAAAAGGAGATTAAATATGCCGTACGGTAAAGGAACATATGGGAAAAAGGTTGGCAGGCCACCTAAAAAGAAAACAATGCCTAGAAAGAAAAAGAAAAAATAACACTTGTATACTATAAATATACATCATAAAGGTGATGAAGAGCCTACTACTTATAAGATATATAGAGAAG
>Ga0099847_1000076_pt1 | contig 28722 bp, 37 predicted proteins | sample CB_VirMetaG_2_FD_78178 | JGI IMG/M metagenome (GOLD analysis project Ga0099847, IMG submission 78178) | Freshwater to marine saline gradient viral communities from Chesapeake Bay - CB_1504_2 Viral MetaG | ecosystem: Environmental > Aquatic > Marine > Coastal | place: USA: Chesapeake Bay...
GTCGAGACCAAGCAGTTTGGTAAAGGTCCGACAAAGCAACAGCAGCATGTCCACGGGCTGATGAGAGGCAGAGGCTATCAGGTGGATGTGGTCCCGACAGCCGACATGGCTCGGGAGTATTTGAAAGGCGGCAAATGAAATACGTTCCAGCCCCGCACCACTCAGCCAGCATCGACTGGTTGATCAACCGGGACTACGCGGCCCTTTTCCTAGACATGGGTTCAGGAAAAACCGGAGCGACCGCCACAGTAATCGATCAGTTGCTTGACCAGGTAGCAGTCAGCCGCTGGCTGGTCGTCTCAACACCACGGATCGCCAGAGTGGTCTGGGAAGACGAGCTGCAAAAATGGGACCACCTGAACTACCTGTCCGGCCGCTACTACCACATCACCGCAGAGGACTTGCCTGTAGAGCGGGTCAAGGTCACCAAGCGGGTCAAGGGCCAGATGCAGGAGCAGTCGATACTTCGCCTGGTCAACAGCAAAGAGAGCCGTTGGAATCTGCTTCGCCGTCGGGCTGAGGTCTTCACTATCCACTTCGACTTGGTGCCAAGGCTTGTGAAGCTGTTTGGCGATGACTGGCCATTCGACGGTGTGGTGCTGGACGAGTCCAGCCTGGTGGCAGAGACAGACACAGAACGTCACAGAGCGTTGACCCGTGTGCGTGGCCACATCAAGCGCCTGTACCAGCTGACCGGCACGCCCGCCGGGAATGGTCTTGAGAAGCTGTACGGACAGATCAAACTGCTGGACGGCGGTAAGCGCTTGGGCCGGACACTGACTGAGTTCAGAGAGCGCTACATGCAGCCAGGCACCATGGTTGATCGCAAGTCAGGCAAAGAGAAACCAGCGATTGACCGCCAAACAGGCAGAGTGTGGAAGTGGGAACCGCGTCCAGGCGCACGGCAGGCCATCTACGACGCGATTTCAGACATCTGTCTAAGCATAGACCCCGGCGAGTGGACGAAAACGCCTCAAATCGCGTATAACCGCATTCTGGTCGACCTCCCCCCTGCAGCCAGAGCGGCATACGCCGAGATCGAGAAAGAATACATCGCCACTCTGCAGAATGGAGCTGTCGTTGAGGCGTCCACTGCAGCGGTGCTGGCAAACAAGCTTCTGCAGATTTGCAGCGGGGCGGTCTATACCGAGGGTGGCAACTGGGAGCATGTCCACGACGCCAAGCTTGAGGCGGTCAAAGAACTCCGCGAGGTGACAGACACGCCGATTCTGATGGCGTACTGGTTCGGGCATGAACTGATCAGGCTGCAGCAGGCAAACAAGGACGCCGTGAACATCAAGGACGATCCCGACTTCGAGAAGCACTGGAACGCAGGCGAGATACCGCTGGGTTTGGCTCAACCAGCCAGTGCCGGACACGGCCTCAACCTTCAAGCCGGGGGCCATATCGCCTGCTGGTTTGGTCCGATACACAATCTGGAACTGTACCTCCAGTTTAACAAGCGATTGCCTCGTCCAGGCCAACAGGCGGGCACCGTAATAATTCACCACATCATCGCACGAGACACGCTTGAGGAAGATGTCTTAGATGTCAACATCGCGGATAAGGCTGAAGAGCAGGACGCGCTTTTGCTTGCTGTGCAGCGTAGGGTCAACAAGATAACAGGGAAGGCTGAGTGATGGACGAGGCAGATATCTCAGACGCAAGAGCGGAGATCGAAGACAGGCTGAGGGCTATGTACCGACAGCCAACGGAAACTCCACAAGGGACAGGAGAGTGTCTTTGGTGTGGAGAACTGATTGAGGGGCAGGGTAGGTGGTGTGACAGCGCCTGCCGGGACGACTTCATGCGACACAAGCGGCAATAGCGTGATAGACTATGAGCGCAACTACACAGGAGATAGCTATGAGATTAATCGTGATTTTGTTAGCAGGACTGTTTTGTGCTGAAGTTTTCGCGGCAGGGTACGGCTATCTGGATGAGGAAGATGGCGGGTATAAATCTGCAGCGGGTGTTAGGTACAAATACGACCTAAACAGACCGGTAGACCAGATTCGGTACGAGACGGATGTTGGTGCGCAGCTTAGAGATGAGATAGATAGCTGGACCAAGAGCCCTTACCGCGAATTGCAGGAAGAGCTCTATGGTCAGCGAGGTGGTGGGGTTGTCAGGAAGTGAGGCTAAGATTGCGTATTACCGTAGATCCGGTCCAAGTCAATGAAAGCATCACCGAAAGCGCCTGGGTAGATTTCTAGTCCATAAGCGTCAAACCACACCATCGCGTGGTAGGCCTTCACCGACCCGTAGTTGGCATCGAACACGTCAAGGGAGGGGATTCTTGCCGATTCAGCTGTCTTCTTGAGTAAGTGCCAGCTAAATTTTTTGCCGGGAAATAGAGCTTGCATGCGCTTTATTGTGGCGTACAGTTTTGATTGGCCTAGCGCTTTTTCCAGTTGTTTAACTTTACGCAAAGCCACTGAAGCAGTAGCCATTGCGGTAGCTTCTCTGCGGGAGCCTATCTCGTGGCGTTTAGCCTCTGCGAGTTGCCTGGCTTCGAACTGTTCAGCCCAGGCGCGGGCCGCCGTTGCCGGGTTGCTGAAATCAGGGAGGGCCACTGAGGTACGGGAAGTGGCTTCCTGCGCTTGGTAAGAACCTGTTTTACGAATCTGAGGCAGCACCTCAGCTGTCACCCAGCGTTTGAACCGTTTAGCAGCAGGCTTGTGCGATCCGAGAATGAGAGAGTAAAGGCCAGACTCGTTGATGAAGTTCATAAGCTGACGGCTCCTACCCGCGAGGGCCTCTGTTTTGCAGAGGTCTTGCTTTTGAACATGAGCACCTACAGCTTGGTGGGGGTTTCCGAACCCTAAAGCAGAGCAAACGTCGTTTGCACAAAACCAAGGCTGCTGAGCGTCGTCGAGTTGAATGCGTACGGAATGGGATTCGAAGTTGAAAGGTGAAATAGCGTTGTGCATGGTAAAGCCCTCTTGAAAAAGCTGCACCCGAGTCCAATCGGGGTGGGCAGCAATGTACAGGTTGGACTACCGGAGAAGGCACCGGCGCAGCTCTCGCTGCCCTGCACACGCCGCCCATAGGCAATCATGCGCTAGACGTAAAAATAGCCACGTATCAGCGGCATCGTCCGCCCTCATTCAGGAGTCCAATCCTGACTTGCCGAATAGCAAGTAAGCGGAATATACTCTCGACGCATCAGGCGTGTCAAGGGGGCAGGTATGAAGTCTAGGCAAGATACATTCGAGTGGCTAATCGAAAAGCTATTTAAATTACCGGAAATGCTACTAGGTTTGGCCTGTCTAGCGTTTGGCTTGTTTATCGTAGCGGTTTTCCATCCAATATCAACCGGACTTCTTAGCCTAGGTTTGGTAGAAGACTTAACACAGCGATGGTTTCTTCGGCGGGAAGCAGAAGGGAGGCCAGCGCCTAAGTGGTTTCGACTCTGCATCCTTACAGTAGCGTTTGTAGTACCTATCGCAGCGAGCGTCCATTTCGGATGGCATTTCAGCGACAACGGATGGGGAGATTACCAAGACGAACCGCATAGCCACAGATACCGCTAGGTCAGGCGGCCAGTATCGACTCAATCCTTCCAGCGATTGAGTCTAGCCGCACTATGTCAGTGGAGGTGTCTGGCCGTCGCCCGCAAGCTTTCCAGCAGTTCACGAAAGCGAGCGCTTCGGTGGTCAGGCAGCGTCTGGAGTAGTACAGACAAGCCAGGGCAACAGCTTTGGGAATTTCAACCGGCCGGTCGTCTTCAAACCGGCGGCCTCTTTCGTACAGCGAGTACATCACCCTGGATATCCCAAGGTTGGCAGCAGCCTCTGCTTGGGTCCATCCTAGCTCTTTACGCCAGTGTTTGATTTGGTCGGGGGTCATGTCACAGTACCCTCTAGCGCTTTCAGCTGTTCGCCTAAATCAGCGATTTGCTGTTCCAGTTGGCTGATCTCATCGCGAAGGCTCAGGATCGTATCGTCTTTCTCGTCAGCAGAGGATTCCAGTTTGGCTATCTGGCTTTCTAGGTCGTCGACTTTTGTTTCTAGGTCGTTGATCTCAGAATCCCGAGAGTCTGAATCAGCGGAGTGGTCGGCCGTCAGTTCGGCCATAACAGACAGCAAGTGCTTCTCCATTTCGGTCTGGGGCTTGTACCAGCGGACAAGATCGTCCGCGTTCATGAGTAGGGGGTTCATTTGGGTTCTCCTTTCGCATTAGCGATGATGGTTTTGGCTTTTTCAGCCCAAGCGACGAAGTCGGTGCGTAAGTCAGCTTGTTCAATCGCTCCGGAGTAAACAGTACCGATCTCGAAAAGCTCTTCTAAGACCGCCAGCAGATCAGGCGCTGCAGCGATAAGGTTGGCGTTCGCTTCTACCTCGGCGTCAGGAAGCCCTTTACTTATGACTTGAGCAACGTGGGTGTTCCGGCCAGCGTAGATGACAGGGTATTTGGAGGCTGGCGGGATGTTACGACCCCAAGGACCTTCGGTGTGTTTAGCAGTCATAGTTTTCTCCTTTGCAATTGATTGGAAACCGTTGAAAATCATTTTCAACAACTCAAGCGCCCTGTCGCCAAGGCGCTTTGATGTCTTACCGAGCTAGGTATTTGTTCAGGTTCGATACAACCACTGAATACAAGCAGTCGTATCTGCAGACGAAGTTCTCGCCCTTCAGCAAGTTTTCGCAGCTCTCTTTCAGGATCTTTCTGGCGTGATCAAGAGAGCTGATCTTGCGAGCGATGAACAGCCGACCGAAGGCAACAGATTTGATGGTCACGGTGTAGTGTCCTGAGCGGGACTTGGTGATAGAGGATTTGAGGTCGGAAGCCATAAGTAATCTCCTGTTGGGTGAATAAGTTAACTCATAGGTTAATAAATTAGGCGAGCCGAAACACGCCTTCGCAGATAAATCCAAACAACTCGCCACCGCGCCACACTTCAGCGTTGGCAATGTTTTTAAACTCGGCAACTAAAGCGGCGTAGTAACCAGCGTCGTCTTCAGCGTAGTACGCGGGGACATAGATTGTTTGCATGGTGGTCTCCTTGTGAAATAAGCGAGCAGGCTCACAGAACCAACTCGCTTATGGCCACTGAAACGTCAATGGCGGCCAGGATGTTTTCGCTATCTCGTGCCCACATCCAGCGGGGCTTTACTCTCTCGCACTCGCCAGTCTCTGAGCATCGACTGGGTCTAAGCGGTCATTTGTTACCCTGAAGTATACACCTATCTACACCTGAATCAATACCCAGTTAGCATTTAAATTCACCTATAGGTGTAAATCATTGTAAATAAGTTCACCTGATGGTATAAACCTGCCAATCAAACAGGGAGAAAGCCATGCCAGGTGCAGTGATTAAAATCCGTGATGCAGAGGAGGGGTCCGTTGATATTCAAGTTGAGTTCAATCCAGCCATTGATAACAGCTCCCCAGCTCATCAATTTGTTGCGCGAATTGTCGAGATGCTGCATCAGGGTGAGCAGCCGACCGAGTTGCCCGAGGGAAGTCCTGCGGAAAGCACTAACGACTGACTGGCAATCTGCCGGGGAGATCGGTAAGACAGCTGGCGTCAGCTTCAAGAGCGCCACAAAGCTGCTATTGCAGATGAGCCGGGAAGATCAAGAAATTCAGGTCTCAGAGCACACATGGGCAGATCACAGACACAGACGACGCCGGTACAGGATGTATCGCGTTTCAGCTATCACCAGGGAAGAGCAGGCCGCGCTTCTCAATTCAGTTTTATTTTCAATGCGTCGTAATCGGAGCGCTTCATGACTCAAGCCAAGAGTTACTACGTTTACGCCCTTATCGACCCAAGAGATGACAGCACCTTTTACATCGGAAAAGGCAAGGGGAACAGGATGAACACCCACGTCAACAATGCCAAGAAAGGCAAAATTGATAACGTGGAAAAGTACAGACGGATCGTTGCTATACAGAAAGCAGGCCATACTGTGGTTGTGAAAAAGGTTCACGAGGGTTTGACGGAAGAGGAAGCCTACCGCAAAGAACGGGAGCTAATAAGGTCTCACAAGCATTCAGGGATCACGAACATCTCAGGGGGGATTGTCACCAACAAAGAGCGGCAGTACCAACAGGCGGTGGATCTGCTTAGCAGGCTGCTGCCATTCAAAGAATGGCTAAATACGCTAGATAAAGACAGGGATAAGCACATATTCGACTTCGCCGTGGCCCAGTGCGGAGGGATGTACGAGTTGTGGGAATCGTTTAAAGGCAGGTTAACCCATCTGGTAGAGCAGCATGCTGACGTTAAAGCAAGATAACTTTGTTCTGGCCTACATTGAAACAGGTAATGCGACCGAAGCTTACCGGAGAGCCTACGACACAAAAAAAATGAACGAGGCCACTATTAATCGTTCGGCAAAAGAGCTTCTTGACAACCCCAAGATTTCCGCAAGGGTAGCCGAGCTCAGAAAACCTGTGGTGGAGCAAGTGCAGATCACGCTTAAAAGCCACCTTGATAAGTTAGCAGAGCTCCGCGACCAGGCTGAACAGGATGCGAAATGGACGGCTGCGATCCAAGCTGAAGTCGCGCGTGGTAAAGCGAGCGGGTTGTATGTTGACCAAGTCAAACACACTGGCGATGTCAACAACCCGGTCGCTCTTTTGCTTCAGCAGATACCGGCGGCCAGTTCTTTCCAGCCGATAGCCGATGACGAAGACCCTGACAGCTGAAGAGCAGCAGCTCCTGAAAAACCTGTCAGACCCATGGTGGCGGATTAACAACCTGTACAAGATCATGGTCAAGTCAGACGACGGCCAGGGTGAAGGGCTGGTGATGCAGTTCAAGCCTAACCGGGCTCAGCGGCGGTTTATCAAGAGGCTGTGGTATCGCAACATCATTTTGAAAGCCCGGCAATTGGGCTTCACGACTCTCGTGGCGATCCTGTGGCTGGACCACGCGCTGTTCAATGCCAACGCCCGCTGTGCCATCGTGGCGCAGGACAAGGAAGCGGCAGAGATCATATTCCGCGATAAGGTTAAGTTCGCATACGACAACCTGCCGGACGCGCTTAGAGAAGCGATGCCGTTGAAGCGAGACAGCGCCACCGAGCTACTGTTTGCGCACAACAACAGTTCTGTGCGGGTAGCGACCTCTGTCCGGTCAGGGACCATACACCGGCTGCACGTCTCGGAGTTCGGGAAAATCTGCGCTAAATACCCGGACAAGGCCAACGAGGTGGTGACAGGGTCTATACCAGCTGTGCCGCTGGACGGCGTAATCGTGATTGAGTCTACGGCCGAAGGGCAGGAAGGCTCGTTCTACAACATGACCAAGACAGCCTTGGATCTGCAGCGCCAAGACATGATCTTATCGAAAAGGGATTACCGCATGCACTTCTATGCTTGGTGGGAAGCACCCGAATACAGATTGCCCCAGGGGTCTGTTGTCATCACGGCGACGGATCACGAGTACTTTGACAACGTCGAAGCCGAGATGAGCATCACAATCGACAACGAACAGCGGGAATGGTACGTGGCCACACGAGATACTGACTTCGCTGGCGACCCGTCGAAGATGTGGCAGGAGCACCCCTCGACCCCCGACGAGGCTTTCCAGCAGTCCACTGAGGGCAACTATTACATCAACCAGATGACCGCTGTCCGCAAGCAGGGACGCATCTGTCCGGTCCCTATACTCGACAAACCTGTCATGACGTTCTGGGATATCGGTAACAGCGACGGCGTGGCGATCTGGTTCATGCAGCAGGTAGGTATTGAAGATCGCTTCATCGACTATCTGGAAGGCCACGGCGAGGACCTGAGCTTTTACGCCAGAGAGCTGGACAAGCGAGGGTATTGGTACGGTGCGCACTGGCTGCCGCACGATGCGGCGCATAAACGCCTGGCCACTAAGAACAAGTCCACAGAGGACATGCTGAAGGAGCTAGGCCTGCGCCACACGAAGATTGTGCCGGTCACGCCTGACTTGCAGGTAGGCATTCAGCAAACCAGGGAAGCATTCCCTAACGCCTGGTTCGACCTTGAGCGCTGCAAGCTTGGCATTCAGCGGCTGGACAACTACAAGAAGCGCTGGAACAAGACAGACGGCAGGTGGTCTGGCGAGCCAGTGAAAGATATCAATACTGAGGGCGCTGACGCGTTCAGGCAGTACGGGCAAGCCAAGGCTCTAGGCTTGCTTAACGTGCGAGCAACCAAGCCAGTCGCTCGTGTCCCCAGCTTTCAAGCATTCGACCCAGAGATGGGCTACTAACAGGTGGGCAAGCATACAGTGAGCCCTGACACGATGCCATCGCTTGTCATTTGCTAGACTCCTTAGTCGATCTTATACGACTCCTCACAGCCCGCCTTTGTGCGGGTTCTTTTTCGGCCCTAACAGGTGGGCAGGCGTACAGTCCGCAGGAAAATAACCTGGAGGCCGACATGCCTATCACACTCACACGTTCAAAAGTTTCCAGCGGAGACGGCTCAGTCGAGAGCATTCGCTACGCAACCATCGCCGAGACAGACACCGACCCAGCACCGATTGAGCTGTCTGAGTTCACCGATCGCTCTGTGCAGGTTGATGGTACGTTTAACGGCGGCACGCTGACAGTCGAAGGTTCCAACGACGGCCTAGTCTATTTGCCGCTAAGTGATCCGCAGGGCAACGCGTTGGCTTTCACCTCCGCAAAGATCGAGCAGGTACAAGAGATGACCCGATTCATCCGACCACGCGTGACAGCAGGCACAGGCGTCTCCCTGAACGTCACATTCCTGGTACGCCGGGCAAGCTCTCTGCGCACATAACCGAACAGCACAAAGGACAATACGATGGGCTTTAACTACGTTAACAACACCGACGCCAATGTGGACGTCATAGTCGATTCGGTGACCCAGGCAGTTGTCGGGTTGCGTAATCGGAAGACAGGGGATGAGACTTACTTCCCGAGAGTGATTGAGGTGACTGAGTCTCGGGCGCTCAACAAATACGACAACGGAGCTACTCTAGACTGCACCACATCAGGATTAACTCTTACCGCTCCTGCTGGCCTTGTTAACTTCGGCTGTGCAATCATCAATAACACAACCACTATTGCGTTTAGCGGGGGTGTTACAGGTAATGGTGCAACGACTAACATTGAGCTGACTGCTGCTGTTGGCGCAATCGTACCGACATCAACCGCTAACGCTTACAAGGTGGTGGGTTAATCATGCCATTACCAATTAACAAGCTGGCTGCGATTATTGCGGGGGCTGGATCATCTTACGTCTACCAAAACGCTCAGGCAGCAGAGTGGGCAACCAAGCTAACTGAGCCAATCCCCAATAGCTATGCTGCGTTGTACGACCAGTTGTTCTCAGAGATCGGTGACATCATCACCGATAAAGCCGACCATTTCGGCATACAGGCCACAGCCACACAAGATGCAGCTATAAAAAATCTTGTCTACGCTGCACCAGATTTGACGCTTATAAATCAGGACATGGTCACATGGACTAAAGACCGTGGGTTTGCTCATGCTACAGACAGCGGCACAACATACATTGAAGATGTAATTATTCAAAACGGTGGCTCTGGATACACTTCCGCGCCAACCGTTACATTCTCTGCCCCAACAGGTGCAGGGCCAGTGACCGCAACAGGTACGGCGGTAATATCTGGTGGTTCAGTTGTTAGCGTAACAATCACGAATCCTGGCGCTGGGTATGCTTACGGTGGCACTGCTGGTGTGCCAACTGTCTCATTTTCTGGCGGTGGTGGTTCTGGCGCGGTTGCTGCTCCACGTGTTCACATGGGTAGGATTTATACGGGAATTAAGCCGGGTGATGTTGGAATAAAATTATCTCAGAATGACATATCTGTAGGCGTCGGGTCAACGCAATTCCTTGGAACCCGTGGTGCTTGTGTAGGAAACGGACTGGCTAATGCAGTTGGCGGCACATCTGCTTCAAGATGCTCATTGGGTAGCGCGATTGGAAAATGGCAAGGTGGCACATTATCTGGTACATCAGACATTGGCGTCTATTCAACGGCTGATACAGGGCATTATGTTTTTAGTCGAAATAATGGATCAAACTTTGATAGGTATTTTAATGGTGGAAAACTAAGCAGCCCATCGTCAACAAGCGCAGCCAACAGCACTTATGAATTTGTGCTGCTGAGTAGAAGGCTGAATGACACTTGGACATCTCTTTCTACACACGCTTGGTCGTGGATAGGTAAGGCGCTTACCGATGCGGAGGCTTTGCGTATGTACTACGCAATAAACAGATTCCTATCTGCGCTAGGTGTTGAATCTCCAGCAGTAGTTCCGTTCTCAACATCAATGACTGTGAGCTGATATGACTACTTTAATCAATGGCTCTGTTTTAACTTACAACATAACACCAGACACATCAACACCAGCGGCTGCATCGTTTCAAGTGATTGCTTCTGGCACGATGACTGATAGTAATTTTACAAACACACTAGACGCAGCGGTACAAGCCGCATGCGCAGCTTCAAGTGGAAATTACACATATAGCAGCGGCACTGTGACGGTGAAGCCTGGTGTCTCAACACCTTTGGAGATTACGCGAACTGTATCGTCAGTTCCGGCTGGGTATGCTGGCTATGCGTTGACCATGAAACCAGTCAGCGGGGTGAGGGTATTCAAAGCCACATCCGGCGTTGTTCACGGAACGCCAACCATTCCAACGGTGCCAACGATTCGAGGTGTGAATTTAAGTGGTATGGAGTTTTCAACTGGCACGACCACAAGTGCTGGATTATGGCCGCCACTCGCTGATGTAGATTTTTACGCTGATCGAGGATTTAACGTAATTCGTCTACCTTTTAAGAAAGCGCGAGTTCAGAACGGGTTATTTGGCGAACTGGATATTGTTGGTAACGGCACCGGAGACGCTGAGCGGGTTAAAACATTGGTAGATTACATCACGATAACCAAGGGTATGTATTGCATACTTGATCCACATGATGGCGCTGCGTTTGGCGGGGTGACTGGTAGGGTTGGAAGCGACAACTTCCCTGTTGCCGCCTTTGAAGATTTTTGGGTTAAGCTGATTAATTACCTAGGCAAAGACAACGATAAACTGATATTCAATATCGAAAACGAGCCAGCAGGTTTGACAGCCCCCGACTGGATGCGAGTATGCAATTCTGTAACCGCCGCGATAAGGGCGCAAGGATGCACACAACAGATACAAGTGCCCGGTATATCATTCACTGGCGCGCATAGCTGGATCAGTAGCGGTAATGGAGCAGCGATGCTTAACTATACCGATGAGATTAACAATTCGGTATTTGAGGTTCACCAGTACCTTGATCCAGATTCAAGTGGCACAACATGGACTTGCACTGTTGGAGGTGGCTCGACCAGATTGGACGCTTTTATAAACTGGTGTGCGACAAATAGTAAAAAAGGGTTCCTTGGTGAGTTCGGCGGCGACCCTGCTTCAGATGCCCAATGTGGCGTTGAGTTACCTGCTTTACTCGACGATTGCAACGCCGCGTCTCAGTTTATAGGCTGGGCAGCATGGGGCGGGGGTAGATATTGGGGGAATACCTATCCGTTCAGAACCCAAAATGCTGACGGATCCGCAAACGCGCCTGTTCTGGATGTGATGTTAAGTAAGCTTTAACCAGAACCCGCTTCGGCGGGTTTTCTTTTTGCTAGACAGCTCAACAGGTGGGCAAGCGTATAACTGCCCAGCATGAGCGAATATGACACCGAAGACGTTACACAGGACCTTGAAGTGCTGGAGGCCGAGCCGTTATCTGAGGAGGAGGCCGCAGCTGAGCGTGAAGCTGTCCTGCTTAAACTCAATAGCCTTGGCCAGACCTTAGCCAAGTACCGCGAAGAGGCGATCTCGGGTCGTCACTCGTCAGGCATTGAGGCTGAGTGGCAAGACGACGAGGAGGCCTACGAGGGCATAGACAACGCTAATCGCGAGATGGTCTCGTCCAAGCCCACGTCGCCTGATGGCGGCACGACAGTGCGCAAAGACGCTCCAGCTCGATCCACCGTATACCTAAACATTACCCGCCCATACACCGATGCAGCCGCCGCCAAAGTGGCTGACATGCTGTTGCCTACCGATGACGCTAACTTCGATTTGATGCCTACGCCTATCCCCGAGATCGGCCTACTCAAAGACGACCAGACGCCGCTCATGTCGCCTAACGGCAATCCGTTATTGAAGCAGGTTCCTGGCCAGGGCGGCCAGACACCGTTCACTGTCGCTGACAAGGTGGCCGCCGTGCAGCAGAAGGCGCAAGACGCCGTGAACAAAGCCAAGACCCGTATCCGCGATTGGCATGTCGAGTGCAATTACAACGATGAGTTCCGCATGGTGATCGAAGACGCCTCGAAAGTGGGGACCGGTGTCCTCAAAGGGCCGTTCCCGATCAGCCTTAGAACCAAAGTGGTCACGAAAGAGGGCGGCATTACCCAGGTTATGCTGGAGGATAAGATCCAGCCAGCTTCTAAGCGCGTCGACTATTGGAACTTCTACCCGGACCCAGCCTGTGGGGACAATATCCACAACGGCAATTATGTCTGGGAGCGGGAAGAGATTTCGGGCAGAGCGCTGCGAGACTTGATTGAAGACCCGATGTATATCCCTGAGGCCATCGTCGAAGTGCTGGACGAGGGTCCGGGCAAAAAGAAAATCACAGACCGGACATACTCCAGCTTTCAGGCTGACAAAGACACCTTCGAGATGTGGTACTACTACGGCTTCGTCACCGCCGAAGACCTGGAGGCGGCAGGGTGTGATTGCGGCGACATGGATGCCGCTTCCACCGTGCCAGCAATCGTGGTGATGGTTAACGATCGCGTGATCCGAGCAATGCTGTCACCTCAAGAGACCGGAGAATTCCCGTTTGACGTGTTTGTCTGGCAGCGTCGTGTTGACAGCTGGACAGGCATTGGCGTCGCCCGTCAGATTCGCACACCGCAGCGCATGCTGAACAGCGCCACTCGCAACATGATGGATAACGCTGGTTTGAGTTCTGGTCCGCAGATCGTGATGCGCAGAGGCTTGATCGAACCGGCCGATGGCGTATGGGCTTTGACCCCGCGCAAAATCTGGTGGGCCACCGAAGAAGCAGAGGGTCGCACAGTCCAAGACGCTGTTACCAGCATCAATATCACCTCACAGCAAGCTGAGCTGATGGGGATTATCCAGTTCGCTCTCAAGATGGCCGAAGACGTCACAGGCCTACCCATGCTGCTACAAGGCCAGCAGGGTAAAGCGCCTGACACCGTTGGGGGCATGCAGATCATGATGGGCAACGCTTCGTCTGTGCTGCGCCGTTTAGCCCGTAACGCTGATTCTATGCTGATCAAGCCGCACATTCGCCGCTACTACGATTGGCTGTTGGCGGACCCTGAAGTGCCTGAAGACGAGAAGGGCGACGCAAGCGTATTTGCCAAGGGCGCCAGTTCCTTGGTCGAGCGAGAGCTTAACAACCAGATGCTCGCCCAAGCGCTGCAGCTGTCACTCAATCCAGCGTTTGGCCTGAGCCCAGAGCGCTCACTGAAAGAGTACCTCACAGCCCAGCGAGTCAACGTAGCCAAGATCGAACTCACGGATCAGGAGAAACAGGCTCAGCAGCAGGCCGCGCAGAACGGTCCACAAGACCCTCGCGTCATCGCTGCACAGGCGGCTATCCAGACAGCACAGATTCGTGCACAGGCCGATGTGCAGAAGGCCGAAGCGGGGCAGGCCATATCTCAGCAGGAACTTCAGTTCCGCCAGGCAGACGCTTCGCAGGAGCGCGAGTTCCGCATGCAGGAGCTGCAACTGCAGCGAGAGATCGAAATGCTGCGTATGGCCAACGACCAGAAAGTCTCTCTGGAATCCATCAAAGCCAAGCTGGCAGATACCGCCATGAAAGAGCGCAACAAGCGCGAGATGTTCAACACTGAGATCGCTACCAAGCAGAGTCAAGGGTCAGGCATTTAACAGATGGGCGAGCGTACGATGAGCACACTGAACAAGCTTTCACAGCCTGAGAAGGAATCGGAGCTGTGGAAAAAACTGGAAAAGATTTTAACCGAAAGGCTGGAGAAGCACCGGCGTTTGAACGACACGGATCAGCCTGAAAGCAAGACGGCCTTATTGCGGGGCCGGATTGCGGAAGTAAAGTTTCTGCTTGCTCTGGCAAAAGAGCCAGACCCGGCAATACCCTCGGATGCTGACGACTAGTCACCCTCTGACAACTTAGGAGCACAACGCAATGGCGATTGAAGACGAAGTATTGAACGAGCAACAACAGCAACAAGCTGAAGACGACGAAAGCGCAGGTTTTAACGCTAGCTTTGGGGTCGAGCCACCCGCCGAAGAGGCTGCTGACGAAGATCAAGACTTAGCTAACGCAGACACCAGTGCCGCGATTGACGACGTCGAAGCCGCACCGGCTGATGAAGAGGACCAAGACCCAGCAGATGACGCTGGCGAGGACCCTGAAGAGGTCGATGAAGAGGCAGAGCGCGAGCGCTTGGCCACGTTGCTAGATGGTTTGCCTACCCTGCAAGAGCGCAGTCAGATGACAGAGCAGCAGATCAGGCAGCTTAACGGGAAGATCGGCGAGATCAACCGCATCGTTAAGGGTTTGCAGGACCGACCTGCGGCGACCGTCACCAAGGAGTCGTTCAAACGGACTCTGGCTGAGTTTCCGGAAATCGCCGAGACCTTAGCTGAAGATTTGGCAGGGCTGTCAATTGGCGGCCAGTCAGTGGACGTAGACCCTATCGTGCAAGAGCGCGTACAGGCTGCGACCCAAAAAATAGAGCGGTCCATGGAGTTGAAACTCCTGGGCATGGTTCACAAGGATTGGAAACAAGTGACTGCTTCTGATGGCTTTAAAAAGTGGGTTACCACTTTGCCAGAGGATCAGCAGACCGAATTGGCCAACTCTTGGGATTCGAGCTACATCGCAGACAAACTGACAGAGTACAAAGAGTTCAGCAAGGCGCAGCAGCAACAAGCAACAAAACGGAATCAGCGGTTAGCTGGCGCCCTTCTGCCCAAAACACGCACCGTGCCTACGCGCACACTGGCAACAGAAGAAGACGGATTTAACGCTGCTTTCCGATAGATATTAACCCTTTATTGGAAAGAGGAACATTATGGCTATTCAGAATTTATCGACACAAAGCGCACGTATTGGGAAGTTGAAAGGCGACATCCTGAAAGGTGCAATCCCTGTAGAAGTGCTGGGCATTACCGGCATGAACAAGCCTATGCCGAAGAACGGCTCTCCAGTGATGATCTTCCGTCGCTGGTTGCCACCAGGCGGCGTGGATAACCGCTGGATCACTACCGGCACTATGCAGACTTACGCGTCTAACCGTCAGACTGTAGAAGGCCAAACACCGACTGCAGCGACTATGACTGCGGTTGACATCACTGTGACCCTGAAGCAGTACGCTGTGCTGTATGCGATCACTGATCAGACTGTCGACCTGTACGAAGACGACGTGGCCACTGCGATGAAAACTCAGACCGGCCAGACCATGGGCTTGATCCGTGAAATGGTTCGCTACGGTGAGCTGCGCGGCGCGACAAACGTGTTCTACGCAGGCGGATCCAGCCGTGCGACAGTGAATCAATCCTTGAGCCTGAACCTGTTGCGTAAGGTCACTCGCGGTCTGTTGAATAACCACGCCCAGCGTATCACTAAAGTGCTGTCCAGTTCCGGTAACTACGGCACACAGGCCGTTGAGGCTGGCTTCCTGGTGTTCTGTTCTACAGACATGGAAGCTGCGATCCGTGACTTGCCAGGCTTTAAAAACGTAGTCGACTACGGTAACAAGCAGCCTATCAACGAGAACGAGATCGGCGCAGTTGAGCGCTACCGCTTCATCTTGTCTCCTGAACTGGTTGGCTACGCTAACGCCGGTGCGGCTGTTGGTGCGACAGGCCTGTTCTCGACAGGCGGTACCAACATCGACGTGTACCCGATCATCGTTTGTGGTGAGGATGCCTGGGGTCAAGTAGCTCTGCGCGGAGCCAGCGCGATGGATGTGACCTGGATTCAACCAGGCACCAAGGATAAGTCAGACCCTCTGGGCCAACGCGGCTACATCGGCGCGAAAGCCTACCACGCTGCAGTGATCTTGAACCAAGGCTTCATGGCTCTGGTTGAAGCAGGCGCACCTGACTTGGCTTAATCAATCGAGGGGCTTCGGCCCCTCACTGAACTAGGAGATTAATATGCCAGCAGTACGCCAATCACTGAAGACCGTCCAGACCGCAATCCCAGACAAGCGCGAGAGCCTCGCATTGCGCCAACAGCTGGAGAACATCCAGCAAGACTTGGCAAATTTGCGAGCAGCTTTCGTCGCGCTGACCGCTAAGCTTGACGCGGATGCCGGGGTCACAGACACGAACTACGGGTCTACGACCAATCCTGCAGCGCTGTTCACTCAGCCTTAACCAATTTACGAATAGGAGCACACCATGGCACGTAATACAGCCTTAACTGAAACACAAGATAACACCCAGGGCACTAAAGCTACCGCTTTTGGATACATCACTTTCCCGGCTACGGCAATCGTGGCCACAGACTACATCGAAGAGGTTTTAGGCTTCGTGCCTAACCGCGTAGTTTTCACAAACGTCACCGACCGCATCACCATTGAATGGCAAAAAGGTATGGCCGATAACACCTGCGTGAAGACAGCAGCTAACGGCACTCGTACTTTGGAAACCGCCAATGGCGGCATCACACCTACCGCCACAGGCTTCCGGGTTACACAGAACGCCACCTTGGCCGCGATTGCCGCCAGCAAAGATTGTATGTGGGTTGCCTACGCTTAACAGAGTTGTTGGGGGAGAGGCGGGGGGCTTTCGGGTTCCCCGCTTTTTTACGTCGGGCAACAGATGGGTGTTGATATAAATAGGAACCCTCAACAAGAAAATAGGAGACCTATTTTGGCCACACCACGTAAACCAGCGGCAAAGCCCGCAGCCAAAACAGCGAGCGCAGTCACGACCGGTAGCGGTCAAGTGTTCACTCGTGAGCATGCAAAAGCCACAGAAGCGCAGCAACTGATCACTGAAGACGACGGTGTCGTCACCGCATCGGCAGGCGTCTTGGAAATCGACGCTCCAGACATTGAGATCGAGAGCAATCTGTATGACGCTTCCGAGCGTGCAGCCGAATTGGCTTTTATGGAAGACCTCTTGACGATCGAGATCTCAGAAGGCCAGGACCAGAACAATCCCGAGCCCTATGTATTCCTGGCAGTCAACGGCGTTGGCGCAGGACCGGGCGGCGAGCCTTACGTCCCTCGCGGACAACCGGTGACTATTAAGCGCAAATACGTCGAGGTGCTGTGCCGTGCGCGACCAGCTAGCTACGACTCTGTCGAGAAGGTTAACGCAGTAGGCGAGCGCTTTATTGAGTATCCCAAGAAGACATCTCTCAAGTACCCGTTCACTGTTCTCGAAGACAAGAACCCCCGCGGCAGTGCTTGGCTACGGAAAGTGTTGGCTGAACGCTAATGACCTTCCTCGAACTCGTACAGTGGGTAAGCCAAGAAGCGCAGATCCCCGGTAACGGCCCATCGGCAGTGACGGGTCAGCAGGGGGAGAGCCGCAACTTGGTTAACTGGGTAAAGGCTGCCTGGAATGAAATCGAGACGCGTCATCAGACCTGGTTCTGGCGGCGCAAACAGTTTTCCTTCCCGACAGTGGCCGACAAAGTGGCTTACACCGTCGCTGATGTAGGCCTCACAGAGGATTTCTCTGCTTGGGCGCCATCCTCCTTCCGGATTAAGACAACAGCCTTGCCCGGTAACGATGCGTTACCTTTACCCCCTTGGACCTATGAGGATTGGGAACGGTACTACCTGATCGCCAGTCAAGCGCCAGGACGCCCGGTGATCTACTCCCAGCGGCCAAACGATCAGGCCATTGTACTCGGGCCTACGCCATTCAGTGATCAGTTTACAGTGGCTGGATGGTACTACACCATCCCTCAGCCACTGGTCAACGCGACAGATGTCCCCCGTATGCCCGCAGAGTTCCACACACTTATCGGCTACCTCGCCTTGATGAAGTACGCGCGGGCAGAGGCTGCCGGAGAGATTTACGAGGACGCATCGAAGATGGTTACCTCGTTGATGCGCCGATTAGAAAACCACCAGCTGCCAGCGATCGGCATGCCGGATTCACTAGCGTAAGGAGATCTTGTGGGGCAAAAAGCTAAATACCGTCGGGAGATGGATAAGGCCATTGCTCAGTATGGCCAGGAGCTTCGTAAGCTTACGCCCTTAGAGTCTCCGGGAACAATCAAGACTAACGCGTACCGGACCGCCACCGAAGTGGCTGATAACCAGTTGTCCGGAGCAGATCGGAGAGCGCTGAAGCAATCTGATCGACTGGCCAGAACCATCAATCGCGACGACGTTTTTAAAGAGCGCATGGCCAAGTACAACGACAGGTTGAGCATTTTGCAAGCTCAGTTGGCGGGGGAATCTGTAAACAGGTTTTATGTCTCGGACACACCTTCAATCCCAGAATCTTCAGGGTCTTCTGGCCTGCTAGGGTTTTCGCCCCCGCTAGCCTCGACGCCTTCAATGGCCACTGTTGGCGCTGGGGTATCCTTGCCAGACACTTCGTACCGACAAGACCGTGAGTATTTCACTTCTCGCGAGGACGCTTTGGCCGCAGCGCAAGCTCAGGCGGATGCGTACAACGCAAAACAGGCGTCTTTGCCTAGGCAACCTCTCGCACAAGCCCCCCGTAAAGCGACTGCGCAAGACTTCATAGCCTCCCAAAGTTTTGGTGCTGCCCCGGATGTCCAAGGAGGCGATCGCAGCATTCGATTTGGCCGATTGGACGCCGCAGCTAAAGATATGCAGACTTTGGCTGATGGGATCAAAGGCACTGCCGCCGAGGCCGCTGCAACTCAATACTCAGCTCTTGCAGAGAGGCTTAACGCCAAATTGGGCAAGATCAGTGCTACGCCTGTCGAGGCTCAATCGACAGGGCTAATAGGGTCTGAACTTGCCAACGAGCTGGACACCGGAGTGCTGAAATAATGCAGATGCCAGCCACCCGTTTTGACTACTTTCCGCTGACCGGCGGCCTTAACCTGGTTAGCCCACCGCTGTCACTGAAACCTGGCACCGCAATCGACGCTCTCAACTTCGAGGTCGGCATTGACGGGGGCTACACGCGCGTTGCAGGGTACGAGCGCTACAGCGGTCAGCCTGCTCCTAGCGACGCGCAATTTGTCGGTGTCCCTGTTACGTTATCGGACACGGTTGAAGTTGGGGATGAAATCGAAGGTGACAGCTCTGGTTTGACAGGCACAGTCATCAAGGTGTCCGAGGACATCATCTTTGTGACCAAAGCGACGGCGGGGTTTACCGTAGGAGAGACTTTGCTGGTAGGAGCCTCTCCGGTCGGGGAGGTCACTTCGGCAGCGCTACTGAATGGCGGCGCCATGACGCTAGCTGAGAATGCGGAGCTTTTTGCTTTAGCCGCGAACGTCTACCGAGCAGACATCGGTCAGGTCCCGGGCTCTGGCCCTGTTCGCGGAGCCTACCACTACATGGGCACCTCTTACGCATTTCGCGATGCGTCTGACGGGCTGTCGGGGAAGATGTACAAATCGTCGTCTTCAGGCTGGCAGGAAGTCAGTCTTGGGTACGAAGTTAATTTCTCGAATGCGAACACTTCAGTAGGTGAAGGCGACACCCTATCCCAGAGCGGCGTCACGGCGCTGATCAAGCGTGTGGTGGTCGAGTCAGGCACCTTGGCTTCCGGGACGAATACCGGCAAGCTGATCTTAGGAACGCCCTCAGGAGCGTTCAGTGCAGGGGCGGCGTCCTCTACTGGTGGAGGGTCCCTCACGCTGGACGCTGACGCCGTGGCGATCACGATCTCACCAGGCGGCAGCTACGAGTTCGCCACTTATAACTTCACTGGCTCAGGTCAGACCAAGCGCATGTACGGGGCCAACGGTGTGGGCCGGATGTTCGAGTTCGACGGTGAGATATTCGTACCGATTAAGACTGGTCTGCCTGTCGACACTCCGGAGCATTTAGCTACTCACGCCAACTACTTGTGGGCCAGCTACAAGAGTAGCGTCCTATACTCAGGCGTCGGCGCACCATACAACTTCACCGCTATTGGCGGCGCCGCTGAGATTGCTGTGGGGGATTTTGTAACAGGCTTCTTGCCGGTGGTAGGAGGCGACGGTGCCCAAGCCCTGGCGATCTTTGCCAATAACCGAACCCATATCGTGTACGGGTCTTCCGGCGCAAATTTCAACGTGGCCATGTTGAGTGGTGAGGCGGGGGGCAGAGCCCGTACCATGCGTACCATCGGCGACTCATTTGTCTACGATTCGTTGGGTGTTAGAAGACTGTCCACCACTTTGAACTTCGGCAACTTTACCCAGGCGCAGGTCACTAATCCGATCAGGCCTTTTGTCCTAGCCAGGCGTGCTCAGGCTGTGGGCGCCTGCGTGTCCCGGCATAAAGACCAGTACCGCATTTTCTTTGCGGACGGATATGCGCTGCACATATCGCTCAACAACCAGAAAGTGTCCGGCAACATGCCGATCAAGCTGGCCCATGTTATGAACTGCATTGAGTCTGTCGAAACCGACACCGGCGATGAGTTCATCTTGGGCGGCGGGACAGATGGGTATGTGTATCGTTTTGAGAAAGGCACCAGCTTTGATGGCCAGGCGATTTCAGCGTTCTTGAATTTAGCCTTCGCCTACCAAGGCGGACCCCGTATTAAGAAGAAGTTCCGCAAAGCTGTGTACGAGTTTAGCGGGCTTGGTTACGCAGAGCTAGAGACTTCTTACAGTTTGGCTTACGCCTCGGATGAGATAGCCAACCCGATTGCTGAAGTGATCGAGTCGCCGTCTCGACCTGTGTTTTGGGATAGCTTTACTTGGGATAGCTTCTTCTGGGACGGCCGCAGCTTGGCGCAAATGATCCAGAAGCTGGATGGCTCTGCAGAGAACATCTCTTTGATCTTGAGATGCACGAGCGCTGAGTACCCCAGCTTCACGATCCACAGCGCGATTATTCACTATACACCAAGACGAGCTTTGAGGTAACGATGGCTAATAAATACTACGACCCTTCAGGATACCCGCAGACGGGCGCTCCCGGATCGTCCGCAGCGATGCGGTCTGAGTTAGCGACCATTGCTACAGGTTTTGAAGGGGTCGAACAAGATATCGACGACGCCTTGACTGGCGCTTCGGGCGCAGTGACCACGGCCACCGCTCAAGCTGGTATTGCCACCACGCAAGCGGGCATATCAACTACTCAAGCTGGTATTGCCACCACGCAAGCGGGCATATCAACTACTCAAGCTGGTATTGCCACCACGCAAGCGGGTATTGCAGCCGATAAAGCGGCAGAAGCTGCAGCTACCAAGCTTGCAGTCGACGCAACCTACGACGAGTTCGACGATCGCTACTTGGGCCGCAAAGCGTCAGACCCTACAGTTGACAACGACGGCAACGCTTTGCAGAAAGGCACGCTGTACTTCAACACGACCACCGATACCTTCAAAGGGTACAACGGCTCCGCCTGGATAAACCTACCTGCCACAGCGGCGTCGAACCTGACTTTTACTCCTGCAGGGGGCGTGTCTGCTACCGACGTTCAAGCGGCGATCGAAGAGCTTGACACCGAGAAGCTATCCGCTGGGGCCGGAGCTGTTGGGGAATCAAATCTGGCGGATGCAGCAATACCTAGCAAGGTGCATTCCGCTAGCAGTAAAACACCGCCTGTCGATGCCGATGAAATTCCACTGGTTGATAGCGCGGATTCATACAGTCTCAAGCGCCTGACATGGGCAAATCTTAAAGCGACCTTGAAAGCGTACTTTGACACGCTTTATAGCCTGGTTGTAGTAAATTCTACAAACGACCCAAGTATTACGAGTAATTCTAGTACCAATGCTGCTAGTCCAGAGTGGATCAAATTTGGCTTTTCAATCAGTCTTGGTTCCTCTGGTTACATTTTCTTTCCTAAATGGCTAGGTTCATGGGGTATTCAATGGGGTACGTATTCAGTAGGGGGCGCAGGTTCCACGCCAATTACATTCCCCATTCCATTTATAACCGCATGTTATATGGTTAACACAAGCGTTACTTATGCAGGGTCAGGAACCCCAAGCGCGGTAACAGTGGCTAGTGGTGCTTATACAGTAAACGGGTTTAGTTTAGGCTCTAGCGTTTCTCTCGGCGGTAACTACTTTGCAATAGGGAAATAACATGTACAAATTTTGCAAATCAGACGGTTTCTTTTACAACACTAAAATCCACCAATCAATTCCCCTTGATGTAGTTGATGTATCAGATGATGAATTTAAGGATTTTATAAAGCTGAGAGAGCTAGGCAAAAAAATCATTTATGACCAGTCATCAGATGAATTAAAAGCGGTTGATGTTGAGCCATTAATTGGAGTTCCTCAGAGTATTTCAACTGCACAAGGTCATCTTGCCTTAATTGAGTATGGCAAATATCAGGACGCAGTTGATTTTATTGATGCCATCGTTGATCCCGTAGAAAAGCTGAAAGCAGAGGTTAACTTTTACCGCCGCAATGACTGGCAGAGAGATAACCAGACTTTGATTTTTCTTGCCAAAGGGTTAGGTATCTCCGATGCAGAGCTTGATCAAATGTTCATTTTTGGCGCAACACAGTAAGGAAAATAATGACACTCTCAGAACACCAACAAGAAATTGCAGAGCGGATTGCCAGCGGATCACAGTACGGTGGGGCAGGCGGCGCAGTGATATTCGGATTGTCGGCAAATGAGTTTGCTGCACTATCCGGCGTTGTCATTGGCCTGATTGGTTTGATCGTCAATATCTATTTCAAATATAAAACCTACAAACTGGCAGAACGTGAGGCTATGCGTGGATAAAGCCCGCATCATTGTTGCCGCGCTAACACTATCTGCATCGGCCTTTGTCACTCTGCTAGTCTCTGAAGGCTACACTGATAAAGCCATCATCCCCACAAAGAACGACAGACCAACGCACGGATTTGGTAGCACATTCAATGCAGACGGTTCCGCAGTAAAGCTTGGTGAGACCACCACGCCAGTGCGCGCCTTGATTACTGCGCAGGCACACATCTCGAAAGAAGAGAAGAAATTCAGAGATAGCTTGCCAGGCGTGAATCTGTACCAGGGTGAATACGACCTCTATGTGGACTTCACATACCAATTTGGTATCGGCACTTGGCGAGCGTCAAGTATGCGCCGCAATCTTCTAGCCGGCGACTATGTGGCGGCCTGCAATGCTCTGCTGCTTTATAAATACTCCGGCGGATATGACTGCTCAACACCTGGCAATAATCGCTGCGCAGGCGTGTGGACGCGGCAACAGGAAAGGAACCGGAAATGCTTGTCAATGCAAAACTGATCTACGCCCTGTTGATTGCGCTGGCCTTGGCGCTGGTCGGTGCCAGCGTCCAATCCTATCGCCTAGCGCTTGAACAAAAGGACCACGCCAAAACCGTAGCCAAGAATGAAAAGGAGTGGGCGAAGCTGTACGCCAGTTCGGCCACCGCAGCGCAAGAGTTGCTGGCGCGATATCAATCCCAAACTGAAACCCTACAGAAAGAGGCTGATAATGCTAAACGTCAAAGAGATAAAGCGCAAGCTGATGCTGTCGCTAACGCTGACACTGGCCGCAGGCTGCGCGCAGAACTCTCAGCAGCTCGTGCCCGTTCCTGCACCACCTCAAAAGATCCCGCCGCTGTCGACCGAAGCCAGGCAGCCGGACCCGCCATCAATCTGTTCGACTACGTGCAGCGAAGGCTTGATGAAGCTACGGATACAGTTGCTGAATTTGCTGACCGATCCCGCATCGCAGGCACCGCTTGCGAACGATCTTACGACGCAGTAGCTAGCCCGTGAGGGTTGCACAGATGGGCGTTGGTATCCTCGGCGTATTGTATTCTGGAGGTAGCCCATGGCTCAAGATAACTTACTGGACCCGTCACTGACGACCACAGCAGCGACAGGCTCTGGATGGAGCCCGTCTCAAGGGTTGCTAGCGCAGCCGACACTAGCCGCGTCACCTGCTCAGGCGACCGTCTCAGAAGCTTTGCCAGGGCTAGCCGACGCGTCAACCAGACAGCTCGATACTAACGAGCTGACCAGCACCAACGTCAACAAGATCATAGGTCAAGACTCCCCGCTGATGCAGCAAGCGCAAACCCGCGCCCTGGAGCAGATGAACGGTCGAGGCCTGCTGAATAGCTCGTTGGCAGTCGGCGCAGCTCAAGGCGCTGTGATTGACCGCGCAACACCGATTGCCCAGGCAGACGCTACGGCCCAGTCTAATGTGCTGAACACCAACCAGCAGAACCAGCAGCAGGTCAATATCACTAATGCCGGTAATATCCAGTCCACCAATCAGTTAAACGCTACCGAGCAGAATAAGCTGTCGTCTTTCAATGCTAGTGAATCTAACAAGGTCTTAAGCCAGTTGATGGACCAACAGAACAAACTGCAGCTGGCAGACATTGAGGCTACATACAAAAACGTCATGCAGTCCCAATCTTCTGCCATGACGCTGTACCAGAACTCTGTGCGTAACATCAGTGACATTTTGCAAAACCCCGACCTGACTCCAGAAGCCAAGACTGCCGCGGTAAACAACCAAAACCAGCTGCTGAAAACCGGATTAGAGATCATGGGTAAGATTGGCGGTCTTAACCTTGAAGACCTACTGGTCTTCCCGACAGCATGACCTCAGTAATCTACGAGCACTTGGTCAAGGAAGCAGGCTTTAGCCCTGAACAGGCTAAGGCCGCTTTGGCGCCATGGCAGATACGCGATTTGAGTGTAGGCGGCGAAAAAGTGGGCGAGGTGATGGTACTGAATAACGAAGTGCATTTTGCACTTGACAGCGCATGCAGGAAACAGCTTGGCCGGGTTCGGCTACTTAAGGATACCCTGAAGTCGCTACTTAAAGAGAAAGGCTTCTTGGTCACCAGGCTTGCGCCAAACGATTCTTGCCGTCCGCTGATTGAAGCGTTCGGGTTCACGCGGATCAACGCCGATGCCGAGTATGAGTATTTTTGGATGAACGAAGAGGACCCTATCCGGGTACTACAAAGAGAGGTCACACATGATTGCTATTAAAGCGCCTGAAGTTCAGTACGTGGCTCACCGTACAGCCAGGCTGCACGACGGCCCTATGCTGTACGGTAACCGGATTGATTGGCGCGGCCAATCGACCAGACACGGTCCTGTGATGGGGGTTGTCGGCGCGATCGGCTCTATCAGCGCTGGGTTGTCTGCCGGCGGTATCCTTGGCGGTGTCTTGATCGCTGGAGGTGTGCTGGGTGGGATCGGAGCTTTGACCGGTAACAAAACGCTCATGGCAATTGGTGCGGTCTCCTCTTTGGCTGGAGGCTTCATCTCGGCCGACACAGGGGCGTTCTTCAATCCTTTCGGTGAGGGCGCTGGCCAGTCTGTCCTGAGTAAGGGTCTGGGAGACACGTTCGGCTCCGTCTTCGATAAGATTAAATCTGGTTTGGGTATCACCCCCACAAACCTAGACCCTGCCGGGTCAGTGGTTTCAAACGCCTCTCAGTCCGTCGCGGATGCGGCCGGTAACGCGGCTAAATCAATCGGTGGCGGGGCGTTCGACGACGTTCTTTCCGCTGCCGGGCAGACAGCTGCCTCTACGGCCGGGTCCGCTGTTGCCGGACAGGCAGCCGCTTCAGGAGGCGGCGGGTTGCTGGGGTCGTTGTTTAGCTCCCCAGGAACAGGCGCTATGCTTGCAGGGGCAGCATCAGGGGCAGCATCAGGGCTGTTGGGTATGGCCACTCAAAACGCTAACGTAGATTTGACAGAAGCGCGTACAGACGGCGAACGCCAAGCGCAGCAGATTGCCGCACAGCGTCAACAGAACATGCAGTTCCAGAACACGGGCAATATGCCGACAGTTAACAACAACGCCCAGATTTACAACCAGTCACCGGGGAACGCTCAAGGTCGTGTGCCAATCACTATGCCTGATGGGTCTGTGCAGCTTGTATCTCTGGAGCAGTATGCCGCTATGAAAACAAACGGAGGCCAAGCATGACCCCTAACAAAGTAGCCAGTCAGCTGGCTGACAGCATCCCTAAAGAGTTCCAGGAGGCGTTCGCCCGAGTGGTTCAGGCGGGCATGAAGGTGATGTTCTCTGAGCAAACCCACAGCCTGATGGTTGAGCAGCTGCAGGCTGAAGGGGATATCGCGCAAAACATCGGCAAAGGGGTCGCGTCCTTGATGGGCTTGCTGTTCGAGAAGTCCAACGGCACCATGCCTCAAGAGGTGATGATACCAGCGGGGATCTACCTGATCGCCAAAGGGTCTGAGTTCATAGAGCAGATCGCTGGCCAGGAAGTTACCCCGGACGTGATTGCTGAAGCGACAGACGTCTTTGTCGAGACGCTGCTCGGCTCTGCTGGCGTTGACCCTCAGAAATTCCGGAAGTCCTTTGAAGAGGGCGCTGCTGAAGCAGAGGGTGGGCAGCCTAAAGGGATGTTAGCTTCTGCTGAAAGAGAGCCAGGGCAGCCGGAAGAACCCGACGAGGCAACGGAAGGAGAGACTCCTGAAGAGGAAGCCCAAGAAGAGGAGATGGAATAATGGCCGGAATGGGAATGCTAAGCACTGCACTGGCTGGCGCTGTCAAAGGCGGCGCGGACGTAGCGGTTGATCTTTACAAGCAGCAAAACGAGTTTCAGCTTAACAAAGCTCTTCGTGAGGCAGACTATGATATGCGAGCCAGGTTAGAAGCCGCCGGGATCAGAACCAAACAAGCCGCCGCTGATGAAGAACGGGGTAAAGTAGCTAAGGTCATCGCTGAGGCCGATTCTGCTGATCCAAACGCAGGTAAGGGCGGGTATGAAACGCCTGAGATAAAAGCTAAAGCTGAGCGCGATGGCCTTGAGCGTCGTCGCCAAAAATTAACTGACGCAGGATACCTGGACGAAGCCGACAGGATTGACGGCCAACTGGTCCGCCGCGATAAGTCTGAAGCGGCCGGAATGCTGGCTGACTACAAGAACAAGCAGCTCGACGCAAACATCGACCGCTGGAACAGAGATCGCCAAACCCGCGAAGAGATTGCCGATGCTAACACCAAAGCGCGAGTGGCACAGATCGAAGCGGCGGGCGCTCGGTCAGCCAACAAACTGTCTGACGACGAGAAAGAGTACCAAGCCTACGTTAACCGAGTGAAAACTCAAGGCGCCAAAGACGCTGCCGGGCGAATCAGTTACAACCCATGGTCTTTCGACAAGTGGATGGACCTGAAACGGGATAAAGACGCTATGCGTAAATCCAAAGCGGACACTTCACGGGAAGAAGTCGAGACCGATGCCGACGGCAACGTGCTCTCCCGTAAAAAGATCACGACATCTAAAGCGCCACCACCAGGCAAAGGTCGAGGCGGTGAAGACCCTCTCGGTTTATTTAAGTAAGTCGGGCGATCCACAGATGGGTTATCGGAGAATCTCTGGTAACCCTTTTCTTTTTCTGTGGCCAGGCTCATGAACTTAAAAGACTTTCGCGCCCAATACCCTCAGTACGACAGCATCCCTGACGCCGATCTGGCGAAGCGCCTGCACGACAGATACTATTCCGACATTCCTTTTGACGAGTTCTCTGCCCGGATAGGGCTGACCGCGTCCGCACCTCAAGCGTCTCAAAAGCTACAGGCCGACGCCTTTGGGGGACTGACCGTCAACCCAGACAGCCGCTTGAGTGGTCTGACCACGACGGCAGACGAGGTGTCCGGCAAGATGACTCCGGCCTCACAGATGGCGCGAGGCCGTAAGCCTTTGAGCGAATCACAGAAAGCCCGTGTGGACGAAGCTACTTCCGCCGATTACGGTCGCGTGGTTTCGCCTACCAGCGACACGGGCGTGCCGATCCGGGAAGAGCTAGCGCCGGTTGGTCGTCAGGAGGTTGAACGCTTATTGGCGCAAGAGACCGACCCGGCTAAGCGTCTGATTCTGCAGGACGAACTCAAGCGCCCGACTTCTGCCAGACAGCCGATCGAGCTATCGCCTGAAGAGCTGGCCTTTGCCGCTGAGCAAACAACAGGCCGAACCGCTCAAGATCAATTGACTGATCCTGAAGGACTCACTGTCCCGAACGGACCGGAGGTGTCTGCAGGCTCTGTTGGTTCTGGACTTTTGGGCTCTCTCGGCCAAGGTGCCGAGCTGACCCGACAGGGTGTCCGCTCTCAGTTTGCGGACATCATCGGTAGCGATGCTATGCAGCAAGACGCGCTGACTAAAGCTGGTCGAGTCCGTAACGCTATTGAAGACACGACACCTTCGTTTGAGTCGCCTACTGCCGCAGCTGCGTATTCAGGCTTGAGCAGTTTCGTGCAGCAAGTGCCCGGTCTGGCAGCTGCGATCGCTGCGGGGAACCCTGTGCCTGCGCTGGCAGCTGCTGGCCTGCAAACTGAGGCTGAGGCCTACACTCGATACAGAGATCGTGGCGCGACTCCTACTGAAGCGCTGACCGGCGCAGTAGGCGAGGGCGCTGTCGAGGTGCTGACCGAGATGATGCCTATGGGCGTACTGGTCAACAAGCTCGGTAAGACAGGCACCAAAAACTTTCTGACAGAGTTTCTGGCCAGAGAAGCGCCAGGCGAACAAGTGGCCACGCTCGCGCAGGACGCCCTGGACACCGCAATCGCTAATCCCAACAAGACTTGGGGCGAGTATGTCGCTGAGCGGCCAAACGCTGCCTGGAACACCCTCGTGGCTACCGCAGCCA
>Ga0099847_1000077_pt1 | contig 28670 bp, 14 predicted proteins | sample CB_VirMetaG_2_FD_78178 | JGI IMG/M metagenome (GOLD analysis project Ga0099847, IMG submission 78178) | Freshwater to marine saline gradient viral communities from Chesapeake Bay - CB_1504_2 Viral MetaG | ecosystem: Environmental > Aquatic > Marine > Coastal | place: USA: Chesapeake Bay...
ACAGGGCTTAGACACAACTATTGATTGGAAAAACACAGGTGACAATAGCTATGACGGTGAAAAACTAGCATTGTTAGTACATGATGAAAGTGGTAAATGGGAAAGACCCGATAATATATTAAACAACTGGAGAGTTACAAAAACATGTTTACGATTAGGTAGTAAAATTATTGGTAAATGTATGATGGGCTCAACTTCAAATGCTTTAGATAAAGGTGGAGAAAATTTTAAAAAGTTATACAATGCAAGCGATGTTACCAAGCGAAATAGAAACGGTCAGACAAAGTCTGGTTTATACTCTTTGTTTATCCCAATGGAATGGAACTACGAAGGATTTATTGATGAGCACGGAGTTCCAGTCTTTACTACTCCTGACGTCGACAGACTTGCACCAGACGGTGAATTAATAGATGTAGGTGTAATAGATAATTGGCAAAATGAAGTTGATGGTTTAAAAGGAGATCATGATGCTTTAAATGAATTTTACCGCCAGTTTCCAAGAACAACAGAACACGCTTTTAGAGATGAATCAAAAAACTCTATATTTAACTTAGTTAAAATCTATGAACAAATAGATTATAACGAGGAAATGACAAGAACACTTGGTGTTACAAAAGGAAACTTTCAATGGGTTAACGGTATAAAAGATTCACAAGTTATATTTTACCCAGATCAAAAAGGTAGATTTAAAATTAGTTGGGTGCCGCCCCAACATTTACAAAATAAAGTAATATTAAAAAACGGTGTTAAATATCCTGGTAACGAGCATGTAGGAGCTTTTGGATGTGACTCTTATGATATATCAGGAACTGTTGATGGTAAAGGATCCAAAGGTGCTTTACACGGTTTAACTAAATTTAGCATGGAAGACGCACCCGCAAATAGTTTCTTTTTAGAATATTTATCTAGACCGCCTACGGCTGAAATATTTTTTGAAGACATGTTAATGGCACTGGTATTTTATGGTATGCCAATACTTGCGGAAAATAATAAACCTAGATTATTGTATTATTTAAGAAGAAGAGGATATAGAGGTTTTAGTATGAATAGACCAGACAAAGCGTGGAACAAATTGTCTGTGGCAGAAAAAGAAGTTGGTGGTATACCAAACTCTAGTGAAGATATAAAACAAGCTCACGCAGCAGCTATTGAAATGTATATTCAAAGCTATGTGGGTTTACAGCAAGATGGTAGTTTTGGTGATTTGTATTTTAATGAATTATTAAATGACTGGAGTAGGTTTGATATAAACAAGAGAACCGCTTATGATGCAACGATAAGTTCTGGACTAGCTATTATGGCGTGCAACAGGCATTTGTATACTCCAAACGCAGCAATAGAAAGACAACCAGTAAATATTAACTTTGCTAAATATAATCAAGGTGGTAATATGAGTAAAATAATTAAAAATTAAAGATGGCTGAATCAATTATAAATAGACATTTTCCGAGCCAAGTTGTTAGTGATCTAGAAAAAATGAGTTTTGATTATGGAATGAAAGTTGCAAAAGCAATTCAGCACGAGTGGTTTACAAAAGCACACAGTGATAGTAGTAGACATAATTATAATGTTTCTAAGTTTCATCAACTAAGATTGTACGCTAGAGGCGAGCAATCTATACAAAAATATAAGGATGAGTTGTCAATTAATGGTGATTTGTCCTATTTAAATTTAGACTGGACACCAGTTCCAATTATATCTAAGTTTGTTGATATAGTTGTTAATGGTATTGCTGAAAGGCTTTACGATATAAAAGCTTATTCGCAAGATCCTTTTGGAGTTGTTAAAAGAACTAAGTATATGGAAAATATACAAAAAGACATGCAACTTAAAGAGTTTGAAAAATTTGCTCAAGAAAACTTTGGTTTACGTACTAGAGAAAGTGATATAGAAGAACTTCCAAGCACAGAAGAAGAGTTATCACTGCACATGCAGTTAGGTTATAAGCAAGCTATTGAGTTAGCAGAAGAACAAGCTATTAATATGTTGTTTAGAGGTAATCAATATACTAATACAAAAAGAAGGTTTTATCATGATTTAACAGTGTTAGGTATAGGTGCTGTAAAAACATCTTTTAATACCTCTGAAGGTGTTGTTATAGATTATGTAGATCCATCAAACCTTGTTTATTCTTACACGGACTCACCTACGTTTGATGATATATACTACGTTGGAGAAGTTAAGTCTATACCAATAAACGAACTTGTAAAACAATTTCCTTATCTTTCACATGAAGATTTAGAAGAAATATCTAATAGTAGTTCTGGTACTCATGCTAATTATTATGGTAACAACGCAAGAAACGCTGATTCAGATAATAACAAAGTAGATATTTTATATTTTAATTATAAGACCTATATGAATGAGGTTTATAAATTAAAACAAACAGGTACTGGATCTGAAAAACCAATAAAAAAAGATGATTCGTTTAATCCACCAGAAAACGATAAATATGAAAAAGTAGCTAGATCTTTAGAGTGTTTATACGAGGGTGCTTATATATTAGGCGCAGATAAACTTATTAAATGGGAAAGATCTAAAAACATGATGAGATCAAAAAGTGATTATACTAAAGTTAAAATGAACTATAGTATAGCTGCTCCAAGAATGTACGAAGGTAGAATTGATTCGCTAGTAGGTCGTATAACAGGTTTTGCTGATATGATTCAATTAACACATTTAAAAATACAACAAGTAATGTCTAGAATGACTCCAGATGGAGTGTTCTTAGATATAGATGGCTTGGCTGAAGTTGATCTTGGTAACGGAACAAACTATAATCCACAAGAAGCTTTAAATATGTTCTTTCAAACAGGTAGTATTGTTGGTAGATCTATGACGCAAGACGGAGATCCAAATATGGGTAAAATACCTATTCAAGAGCTAAATAATGGTGCTGGTGCTGCTGGTAAAATGCAAGGATTAATACAGACATACAATTATTACTTACAAATGATAAGAGATGTAACTGGATTAAACGAAGCTACAGATGGGTCTACACCAGCTGAAAGATCTTTAGTTGGTGTTCAAAAAATGGCAGCAGCAAATTCAAATACAGCAACTAGACATATATTAAATGCAGGATTATTTATAACAGCAGACGTTGCAGAGCAATTGTCACTTAGAATATCTGATATTATAGAATATTCTCCAACTAAAAACGCTTTTATAGAATCTATAGGTGCACACAATGTGGCTACATTAAAAGAGATGTCCGAGCTTCATTTGTATGACTTTGGTATTTTTTTAGAGCTAGAACCCGATGAAGAAGAGAAACAATTACTAGAAAATAATATATCAGCAGCTTTACAACAGCAGAGTATAGAGTTAGAAGATGCTATTGATTTAAGATCTATTAAAAATGTAAAATTGGCTAATCAATTACTAAAATTAAGAAGAAAAAAGAAAGAAGAAAAAGATCAGCAAAACCAAAAAGAACAAACTAGAGAACAAGGTAAGGCTCAAGAAGGTGTAGCAGCAGCTCAAGCTAAAGCTGAGGCAGACAAACAGTCATCTATAGTAAAAACACAAGTTAGAATAGAAGAAATAAAAACAGCTGGAAAAGCACAAATACTAACTCAAGAATCTGCTATTAAAGAAAAGCTAATGAAGCTAGAGTTTCAATATGCAATGCAGTTAAAACAATTAGAAGCTAGAACAAAAACAGAAACTCAATTATTGGCTGAAAACCGTAAAGATGACAGAACAAAAATGCAAGCAACACAACAATCAGCAATTGTTGATCAAAAAGAAAACCAAAAACCTGCTCAAAATTTTGAATCTCAGAACTTAGGAGATTTTAATTTAGGCATGTAAATTTATTAACTATTATTATATTATATTATGGCAAAAACTGAAAAAGAAGAGCCAATCGTGGATAACGAAACTGGTTCATTAAAAGTAAAAGAAAAAGTAGAAAAACAACCTGAAGGCAACGAAACAAAAGGAAACGTTACTAAAGTTAAAGCAAAAATGAAAAAGCCAGCAGAAGTTATAGAAGAAACTGTAACTAAAGTTGATTTAAACGCTCCTTTAGAAAAAGAAGAAAATAAAACTGAAACTGAAGAGCCTGTTGCGGAAGAAGAAACACAGTCAGAAGATAAAGCAGAAGAAACTCCAGCATTAGAAGAAGTAACCGAAGAAGATAAAAAAGAAGAAGTAGCAGTAGTAGCAGAAGAAGCTATTAAAGAATCAATAGAAACAGGTGAACCTCTTCCAGAAAATATTCAAAAGTTAGTTGACTTTATGAAAGAAACTGGTGGTGACTTAGATGATTATGTAAAACTTAATCAAGATTATTCTAAGTTAGATAATGAAGAGTTACTTTCTGAGTATTACAAAAATACAAAACCTCATTTAAATTCAGAAGAGATTAATTTTATTATGGAAGATCAATTTTCTTTTGACGAAGAGGTAGATGATGAAAAAGAAATAAGAAGAAAAAAATTAGCGTTAAAAGAGCAAGTTGCCAACGCTAAAACTCATTTGGAAGAGACCAAATCCAAATATTATTCAGAAATTAAAAGTGGATCAAAACTCACTACTGAGCAACAAGAAGCTATTAATTTCTATAATAAATCACAAGAAGAAGTAGAACAACATGAACAAGCTAAATCTAATTTTTTAAATAGAACTAATAAGTTCTTTGGAGATAAATTCAAAGGTTTTGAATACAACGTCGGAGATAAAAATTATAGATTTAACGTTAATGATGTAAATAAAGTTAAAGATACTCAAAGTGACATTAACAATTTTATCGGAAAGTTTCTTGATAAAAACGGTCAAATGGCAAACGAAGCGGGTTATCATAAAAGTTTGTTTACAGCTATGAATTCTGATGCTATAGCTAAGCATTTTTACGAACAAGGAAGAGCTGACGCTATGAAAGATAGTGTTGCAGAATCTAAAAACGTAAACATGGATCCAAGACAAGAGTTGACTTCAAACCCAAATCAAAGCGGGATAAAAGTTAAAGTATTAGGTGAAGATTCTAGTGATTTCAAATTTAAAATCAAAAATAACAAATTTAAAAATTAAAAATTATGGCAATTACTGCAGGAAGTAATTTGAATAGTGTTCCAGCTTCACAGAAGCAAACATTAGCTACAAATTACCTAGATCTTGCGTCAACAGCTAATCAAGGTTGGGCGCAACAATATTTACCAGATCTAATGGAGAAAGAAGCTGAGGTATTTGGTCCTAGGACTATATCTGGTTTTCTTTCACAAGTTGGAGCTGAAGAGGCTATGCAAGCTGATCAAGTTGTATGGTCTGAACAATCAAGACTACATTTATCGTATACTGCTACTGTAGACGCAGATGGTGATACAAATGGTACGATAGCAATTACTGCTGATATCGATGGTGATACAACGGTAGGTAGTACAACAAGTAGAACTCACGGTATTAGAGTTAACGACATGTTATTAATAGCACAAGCTGGTGTTGTAGTTAAAGCATTAGCTGTAGAAACTCCAAATTCAAACGTTGTTTCAGTTGAACCTTATGGTACAGCTGCTTTGTCAACTTTATCTGATGGTGCTTCTACTGTGTTAGTTATTGGTTCTGAGTACGGTAAAGGAGCGTCTTACGCTGATATTACTGGTACATACAAAACTGATTCAAGAGGTGCTAACGAACCTACGTTCAAATCATTCCATAATAAGCCAATTATTATGAAAGATTACTATGAGGTATCAGGTTCTGATGTTTCTAGAATTGGTTGGGTTGAAGTAGCTTCTGAAGGTGGTGCTTCTGGATACATGTGGTATCTAAAAGCTGAAGCTGATACAAGAGCACGTTTCAATGACTACTTAGAGATGACTATGTTAGAAGCTGAAAAAACTGCTGCTGCATCTATCATTGGTTTTGGTGCTGATAGTCAAGTTAGAGGTGCTGCTGATGCTGGTGCTAATGGCGCTGGTACTGAAGGTTTATTTGCTGCTATCGAAGATAGAGGTAATGTAACTTCAGGTGTTACTGGTGTTAACGCTGCTACTGATTTAGCTGAGTTTGATGCTATATTAGCTGAGTTTGATAAGCAAGGCGCTATTGAAGAAAACATGATGTTTGTAAACAGATCTACTAGTTTAGCAATGGATGACATGTTAGCTTCAATGAATTCTTACGGTGCTGGTGGTACATCTTATGGTGTATTTAACAACTCTGAAGATATGGCTCTTAATTTAGGTTTCTCTGGATTCCGTAGAGGTTCTTATGATTTCTACAAATCAGATATGAGATACTTAAATGACAAAGCTACAAGAGGTGGTATTAATGACAGAGCAGGTAGCGCAGCTATCCGTGGGGTTATGGTACCAGCTGGTACATCTACAGTTTATGATCAGTCTTTAGGTAAAAATCTTAAACGACCATTCTTACATGTTCGTTATAGAGCTTCTCAAACTGATGACAGACGAATGAAAACATGGGTTACTGGTTCGGTTGGTGCTGCTACGTCAGCGCTTGATGCGATGCAAATCCACATGCTTTCTGAAAGATGTTTAGTTACTCAAGGTGCTAACAACTTTATGTTAATGAAGTAAGCATTTATTATATTAAGGATCGAGGCTTCGGCCTCGACCCTTTCTTTTTATTAATTTTATTATATATTATATTATGGCAAAAAAACAAACAAAAGTCTCAACGCAGGCAGACCCTGGGGATGAGCATGTAGAAAAAGTGGTAGTTGAAACTCCACCGGTTGTAGAACAACCAAAAGTAAGAGAAAGAATAAAACCGAAAAATGAATGGGAAATAAAAGATAGATTATACATATTAAAAGGTAATAAAAAACCTTTATCAAGAATGATCAAGTCTGCAAGCATTTATTATTTTGACAAAGAACTAGGTTATGAAAGAGAACTTAAATACTGTCAAAATCAAAAAACTCCATTTGTTGACGAGATGAATGGTGATCAAAGATTAGAACATATTATATTTAGATCTGGTAATTTATTTGTAGAAAAAGAAAAAACAACCTTACAAAAATTACTAAGTTTATATCACCCGCATAGAGATCAAATATACGAAGAATATAAACCAGCAGCTATAGCAGAAGAAGAAATAGATGTGTTAGAAATGCAAGTAGACGCGTTGACAGCTGCTAGAAGTATTGATATTGACATGGCGGAAGCTATCATGCGAGTAGAAAAAGGCTCTGAGGTATCTAAGTTAAGTTCTAAAGAACTTAGAAGAGATTTGTTAGTGTTTGCTCGTAATAATCCTAAGTTGTTCTTAGAGTTAGCGGATGATGAAAATGTAATGTTAAGAAACTTTGGTATTAGAGCTGTTGAAGCTGGAATATTAAGATTGTCTTCTGATCAAAGAAACTTTTTATGGGGTAGCAATGGCAGGAAGTTAATGGTTATACCATTTGACGAGCATCCATACACCGCTTTAGCGCATTGGTTTAAAACCGATGAAGGTATGGAAATTTATTCTAATGTAGAAAAAAGATTGAATGAATAGTAGTAAATAATATGGTCGCCCTTCGGGGCGATCATTTATTAAAAAAAATACAATATGAGTGATAATAAATCTAAAGGTCTTGGTGATTCGATTGAAAAAATAACAAAAGCAACTGGAATAAAAAAAGTTGTAGATACTGTTAGTAAAGTCACGGGCAAAGATTGTGGCTGTAACAAAAGAAAAGACACTTTAAATAGATTGTTTCCTTATAACAATAAATAAATAACTTATGTTTGGAATTAATGTAGATTCAGTATATCAAACGGTGCAAGCCTTAGCAAATAAAGAACAAAGAGGATATATAACTCCTCAAGAGTTTAATCTATTTGCTAACCAAGCACAAATGGATATATTTGAGCAATATATATATGATTTAGGAGCTCATACAGTTGAGATGGAAGACAACCATGTAATGGGAGATGCTATAAATATATTATATGGAAAACTTGAACCTTGGTTAAATTCAAGCGCTACTGTGCAAGGTGGTACTACTTTACCGCCAGATGCTAGAAACGGTAGAATATTTGTTGATATAAATGGCGTTAGAAGAACACTAAGAAAAACACCGAAAGATTATATAAGAAATCTTAGAGGTTCTAATTGGCATAGAGAAGGTTTTGACGAGCCAATATATTTTGATAATGGTCACAACCAAATACAAGTTTGGACAGGTACTGGTCAAATTACAAATGGCGTTACTTGTGAAAGCATAACTGGCGAACCAGATTTAGTTTATTGGGGATATATTATTGTAAATGAAGTTCCAATGTATAATCCGTCAACCAGTGTAAACTTTCAAATACATTCAAATGACCAGCCTGATCTTATAGTAAAAATCCTTAAATTAGCTGGTATCTCTACTGAAGATGACGAATTATATTCTTTAGCTCAAAATGAAGATTCAGAAAACATACAACAAGAAAATAAACACTAAAATATGATAACATTACCAGTACCAGGTGGTGGTGGAGCAACGCCACAAGCAACATACTATAGCAATACTCCTCAATTTGGAGAGTATCAATTTGTAAGCCTTAGTGAAGTTATAAATAATTTTATGGCTACATACGTTGGTGAATCAAAAATATTAAGTAATGTCTTAAGAGGCGATGTGCATTTTCATGCCCATAGAGCTTTACAGGAATTACATTATGATACATTAAAGTCATGCAAAGCTTTAGAATTAGAGGTTTGTAGTAATTTAAGAGTACCACTACCTCATGACTATGTTAATTATACAAAAATAACAACAGTTGATGCTAACGGTATAGAGCACGTGCTTTATCCAACTAGGCATACTAGCAACCCTACAACTATACTGCAAGATATGGATGATTGTGATGAATGTGGAGACACAAGTACCACTTTTACCTTTCCAGGTGTTGTTGATGCTTGTTCTGTAGACGCTCCAAGATCAACAACTTGGACCTCTTACGCTGGTAGTGGTAGTAGTAGCAGCTCAATAGGTACTGGTGGAGGTGCGGATGCATCAGTTGATAATAGCAATTTTTTTAAAAACACTGGGGAAAGATATGGTTTGCAACCAGAACACGCTCAAGCTAATGGTTCATTTTTTATTGATTGCAATACTGGTATGATTTATTTTAGCTCTAATATAGCTGGTAGAAAAATAATAATACATTATTTAAGTGATGGTCATGGTACTGATGATGAGTTAATGATTCATAAATTAGCAGAAGAGGCTATGTACAAATGGATAGCTTATGGATGTGCACAAGCAAGAACTGATGTAGATCCTAATACTACAGTTAGATTAAAACGAGAAAGAATGGCTGAAACTAGAAAAGCAAAAATAAGATTATCAAATGTTAAAATTGAAGAAATTTCTCAAATAATGAGAAACAGATCTAAATGGATTAAACACTAAGCAATGCCAGAATTAAAAAATAGTTTTACTGGTGGTAAAATGAATAAAGATCTCGACGAGAGAATTATTCCTAGTACTGAATATAGGGAGGCTTTAAATATATCTGTTGCAACATCAGAAGATAGTAATGTTGGAGCAGCTCAAAACATATTAGGTAACACCCGTGTTTCTTGCGCAATACAAGGTCCAAACGGCAAATATGCAGAAAGATCTAAACATATAGCCGCAATAGCAGATCCACAAACAGATAAAATATATAGATTTATTCATACTCCAGATAATGTTTCTGGTGTTTGGATGGATAGGATAATAGAGTTTGACACAACGGCACCTTTAAATGCTGAGTGTGAAGATAAGGAGAAAGCAGTAATGGTTGATATATATAAAGTAAGAACAACTATAACCGACGCTTCTTATGAATGTGATGGTGGCCCAGCTACTATTACAGTTCAAGGTAATATATATCAATTAAGATGGGGGATGTTGATTGTAGGTGGTGGAATTAAAGAGTCTGACGGTGTAACTGTTCTTAGTGTTAATATACTACCAGGAGGTCAATCAGCAAAACTAAAACTATCTAACAATATTAATGGAGATAATACACAAAATATTACAAACGGAGATGTAATATTAACACATGACAGATCATTAAATTTTGATCCTGATCGTTTTATAACAGGTATTAATGTTTTAGATAATATGATATTTTGGACTGATAATTATTCAGAGCCAAAAAAAATAAATATAGAAAGAGGTTTAGCTGGTAGTTTGGTTACGTCTGAAAGATACAATTCAATTCCAGCTGTCCCTTATATATATGATAGTTTTGATCAACACACTAGACTAGTTATTTGGGTAAACGAAGAATGGATAGTTCCTACTGAATGTAGTATAGTTTCACCAAATGGATGTGGACCAGGAGAACCTGTTGAAATATTAGGTTGTACGGATGGAACTGGAGCTAGTAATCCAAACGTGCCTAATACCGGTGCTGCTACTAATTATAATGCGTTAGCTACAGTAGATGACGGTTCATGTGTTTATCCTCCTGTACCTTGTGAAAACCAAGGTTGTAATGATCCAATTGCAACTAACTATGACCCTATTAATTGTTCGGATTGCGCAGGTGTTGTTGGTGGTACAAATTACAGTTGTTGTGTATACCCAGTTGTGCCATGTCCAGGAACGCTTCAAATATATTTTCCAGAAGCTCTTATGGATATGTATGGATCACCAAGCAATTCTGGTACTACTCAATACATGAATGTAGCAAGCACATACGCTGGCGATATAGGTTGGTGGAACAGTACTAACACTAATGCTGAAAACTTTCAGATGGTTCCTCAGCATCGATTAAACAACTGGTGGCCTTATGAAAATGTAGCATTAATAATACCTTCGTTTTACGCGGTGCACAGTTCCGGTTATAAAAACACCCAAGATACTTTTGGTATTCAAAGTTGGGTTCCAGTAGCTAACAGTGCGTTTGATGGTTGGAAGTTTCCGACAAAATCACCTGCAGATCATCCAGATGGTTGGGTACACAAACCAAGATGGGAAATATTATGGAGAGCACATGATCAAGGTATTGTAACGTATAGAAATGAATTAAACGGAGCATCACCACAACCTGGTGGTATGGCAACTATAAACGCGGCTGTTCCTTTACCGACGGTAGATGATCCAATCAATTGGAATCAAAATAATTATGATTTTATTCCAGAATTTTTTCAAGAAACCATTGATTCAAACCAAGGATTTCATCATGTTCACAACAGCATGTACTCGCAACCGGAAATATATTATGGTGTTCGTTTTAAAAGTCCACAAGATTTTTTAACTTGGATGAATCGAATTCCAGAATTTGTATCAGATCGTGTGTTAAATAATCCAACGTTTACTTACCATGGTAGTATGATTGCAACTCACACTGCAAGTCATGATAACAATCCTCAGTGGGTAGGTACTATTCCTTATTTAAACTCAGGTATGTTACGAACACCACAAGGTGGTATACCAAGGTTTTCTCAAGATCCAGAAACAGCATTTGGTACTTCAAATATAACAGCTCCATACGGTACTATTAATCCTACCAACGCTTGGGCTTATCAAATTACTGCTAAAACTTTAATGACAGATGTAATACAAAAAAGTTTAAATAAGTTTTATCAACAAGCTGGTATAACTGAAATACCAATTATAACAAGATCAACAGTTCAAAAATGTCTAGAATAAATTAATAAATATGGCTGAAAACGATTATTCTTCTGGAACTGGGCCTAGCTTAGGTCCTTCTACTACTCCGGGTACACCTGGTACGCCTATCACACCAGGCACGCCTGCTTTAATAAATCCAGATCTTACTTTAAGTACACCTAGTACTGGTTCTACACCTGCTGTTGTAACTACGCCCACTTTTATCTCAAATCCTTCTGGTGTTGGAGTATTAACAGGTGGTGTAAATACTTTAGTGTGGCAAAATGGAGGTCTTTTTTTAGATGACCAAGTTGTTGGGCCTGCTAGAGGAGTTGATCAACCTAGAGGAGCAATTTATGAACGTACGGAGTTTATAAAAAGTTGTCAAGACGTTTATGTTCAGGAAAAGCATTTATCGGTTGTACGTAAAGGACCAACAGCACCTGTAACGCTATCTATGTTTAGCTTTGTAAGAGAAGATCAAAACAATGACGATAAAGTTGACATAGAGAACGAATTTTTTGGTGATGAAGCTACCCACTTAGCAAGCGACGGCAGTAGTGTTAGTGTGTTTTTTGACTCGTATAAAAATAGAAAAGCAGTTGGTGATATAGTAGAGTTACCTATAGATCAAACATCAACCGGTGATGGAGAAGACTTTAAAAGTGGTGATGTAGTTATTATATCTTATGAATACACCGATTACTTAGGAATTTATCAAGAAACTACTTGTAGAGCTGTAATTCAACTTTGGGATGGTACTAGCACGAGTACTTTTGTTCAACTACTACAAAGTACAAATGGTTTTCCTTTAATCACAGATGACACCGATGTATATACTGTTAAGTTGGTTCAAGATGACCCAATGTTTAAACTCAAATTTCCAAGATTTTCTTATAGATATAAATATGAAGATGGAGAGTACTCTGTTTTTGCACCTTGGTCTGAAGTAGCTTTTATACCTGGAGAATTTGATTATTTACCTAAAAAAGGTTATAATTTAGGTATGGTTAATAGATTAAGAGCTTTAAAAGTTATGGATTGGGTTCCTAAGGGTATACCAAAAGACGTTGTTCAGGTTGATTTATTATACAAAGAATCAAACGGACCAAATGTTTACACCGTTGAAAGTTTTAAAAGAGATGATGAAATTGTTGGGTCTAGATTAACTAACTATTGGAACACCCCTGGTACTGGTTCAAACTTTGGGAACTATACAGTTACTTCAGAGTTAATTCACGCTGTTGTTCCCTCAAACCAAATGCTTAGACCTTGGGACAATGTTCCTAGAAAAGCTTTAGCACAAGATATTACTGCAAATAGATTGATATTTGCTAATTATTTACAAAACTACAATATAAGATCTTCTGTTAATTCAACAAGTGAAATAAAGCCTATTTTTACATGGGCACTAAGTGGAGATCTTGATCAACCCGCAACTAATGTAAAGTTACCGGCTAAATCTCTTAAGTCAATGAGATCTTATCAACTTGGGATTGTATATAGAGATAGGTATGGTAGAGAAACTCCAGTTTTAACTTCTAAAACAGGTTTATTTAAAATTAAAAAAGACAGATCGCTTTTATACAATAGAATAGAAGTTGGTATGTCTTCACCCGCTCCAGATTGGGCTGAATCATTTACTTATTATATTAAAGAAACTTCTAACGAGTATTACAACGTTGCAATGGATCGTTGGTATGATGCTGAAGATGGCGGGGTTTGGGTTTCTTTTCCATCATCAGAAAGAAATAAAATACAAGAAGATGGCGTGTTAATTCTAAAAAAACAACACGAAACAGATACAGCTGTTGTTACAGATGAAGAATATAAAGTTATAGATATAAAAAACAGTCCACCTACATTTATAAAAACAGATACTAGATACTGGGGAAGTGTAGATATGATGCTGCCTCCTCCTGGTTGGGGTATAGGTAGTAAACCTGGTGGTTGGCAATCTGGAATGTTTGTACCAACAGGCATACCTAAAAGAAATAGAATATATATAGACATATACAAAGAGTATGTTGAGGCAACTATATTAGCCGGTATAAAAGACGCGTTAAAAGATGGTGTTGAAATAAGAATAACACAAACACCTGGACAAGCTAGCGCACTAACTACCCAAGCAACTACACATGTTAACAAATCGGATTGGTATCAGGTTGCTCAATTTACACAAACAACAGAAGACCCAGCAACACATATTGAAACAACTTTAGATCCAAATGATCCAAACACAACTATAGAAACAGAAGTTGAAGCGTCGGGATCTGCTGATCCAGTAATGAGAATTACATTAGAAAAACGAATGGGCGATGATATGCTTTTTACTGAACCGGCAGGTGGTTTAGATTTATCAAGAGGATTAGCTATAGAATGTAAAACTCATAAAGTAAGAGATAAAGCTCAATTTCAAGGTAGATTTTTTGTTAAACTACATAGGAGCAGTGACTTTGTTACAAATGTAATAAACACTTCAACTAAAGAAACTGAAAACCTTGTTGTTGTCGAAAGTAGAGGTGTTAAGTATTTGTGTGACGGACATCCTGGTGTTCAAGACTGGAGTTATATGACACCTGCGTTATCACCAACACCTGTTGCTGCCCCATATACTAACTACATACCTCCAGGGCAAAACATTTACAAACTTAGACCTGGCCAAGCAAATATAAACGATGGTTATGATGGTTGGAAAAATCCAAACGGAGCTTCAAAAGGTAGACCGTTTAGCGTTGTTAGTAGTTATGGGTATGCTGGAAAATCTGCAACATTTTTAGGTGTTAACGGACAGGTATACGGCTCTCCAGATGGTACAAACGCAAGTCAAACCCCTCCAGATGTTGCTGCTTATGAAAAATGGCCTTATGGACCTGGACCTCACGATGGTGATCCTTTTAGTTCTTTTCCTACTTCTGCTCAGGCAGACTTAACTCAACAGTCTTATAAAGGACTACCAATTACTGATGGTTGGGGACCTGGATCATGGTTTTCAACATCATATAAAAACCATGTAAACGCAGATTATCAACCTTATTTTTGGGAACCAAGATATGCAAAGTTTAGAGAGTGGCCTTCTTTTATAAGCTCTTCATGGGAACCAGGAGTATTACATCCAGGACATGCTATCAGCGCCGGCGTTACTGATGGATCTCCAGGGTTGGTATTACTGGAGGAAGATGGTTTTGTGTTTAGAACTACAAGTGGTGGAGCAGCTATGCTACACCAAGATACATCAATAGCGTCTTCTTTATTTGGAGATGCATATAGATCAAATCCATATCAAATGCCTGCTATCTGGGGAGATAACGATGCTATGATAAATAGTACAACAGGAAACTATACTTTTGGCGCAGATACAATTACTAGTTTAAATAGAGACTGGATGGGTTATTACAACACCGGTACTGGTGGTAATACGTATTGGCCATTTGTAAAAACAAATTGGAGTAGATGGTTTATAGATAAGGTTGGCGCAGCTGAAGGTTATGGTGGCCACGGTGAGTATGTGGGTAACGATGGTGTTTCTCACATGAGTATTTCTTACTGGGGAATTGGTGCGAGCGATGATAGAACAGATAGAGATCCACACGATTTATCAGCTAAACAACCTTTTGAAATGCAATTTGCTAATATGATTTCCACTGTTGGCACTATGTTTAGATTTAAGCAAGACCCCGACCAAATAGTATATACAGTAACATCAGCCAACGCAGAGCCCGTTCACAACTATGAGGCCTTTAGAGGGTCTTGGGGTTGTGTAGATCAAATTACTTACGATCCAGGTGGTGGGTATATAAAATCACAAATACAAACAGGTGAGTTTAATACTGGTAGTAGCACATTTAAACATTTATTGCCTAATTCTGGACCTATGCTTTGTGGTCATCAAAGAGGTATGGGTGGAAGAAAAGCTTTTTACTCAGATTTATATCATGACTTTGACTCGACAGGCACGTGGAAACGAACAGGCCGTCACTTTACAAACAATCGAATTAGGATTAATATAACTTTAGACAAAGCTATAGGCGGTGGACCAAACGCTTTTCATCCTATAACAAATCATGTTGATGAAAATGGAATTGCTAATATAGAGCAAGCTGGAGATCACGGCGCTAGATTAAGATATGATTCAGATATAGCTTCACATGTTAAAACAGAAAAAGGTGGTACACCTGTTATATTTGGTTTAAATTCTAACAGTGGTTATGAGATGTATAACTTATCAAGTTATTGGAATATTAATTCTACTAAAAGAGCTTTAATTCAAGCCAACGGTTATCAACAGCCACACGACTCTTCAGATGCTTTTTACGATGAACCAACAGATGGAAGTATTGCTCCTTATATTGGATTGCACGAAAGAGGTTTAAATCAAACTACTATAGAAATTTTAGAGTATTATGATGAAAACGATGGAGATCAAAAAATGAGTAATAATCCAGCTATATTTGAAACAGAGCCAAAAGAAGATGTTGGTTTAGATATATATTACGCTGCTTCACCATCTTTTCCTATTAATACAAAACGATTTAGATATGACACTGATGAAGTACCAGGTTGGAGTAACTTTAATCTAAGAGGAGAAGAGTTTGTTAAGGTTGGTGGTAATAATACTCCACATGGTTATGCTAAAATACATATTCCTTCTGGTGTACCCCCAGTTGGTTCAACTCCTCAAATAGCTATCATTGATGGTGTACAAGAAAACATTATATTTTTAAATACACCACTTATGTTAGATGCAAATGGAGATCCACTACCTCCTGATGTTAATGATATTGTTGAGTTTACAGTGCAGGGTGATGGGGTGTTTTATGGGGCAGGAATAGATGTTACTTTTGTTAGAGCTAGAATTACAAAAGTAATGACACCTACAATGTTTGTAATAGAATCTAACGCTCACACATCAGACAACAAGGTAAGTTTAAGTTACTTTAATTGTTATTCATTTGCTAACGGCGTAGAGTCAAACAGAATTAGAGATGATTACAATGCTGTTACTATAGACAAGGGTGTTAAGGCTTCAGCTCCTTTAGCTACAGGTTATGAAGAAGAAAGAAAGAAAAGCAGTCTTATATTTTCTGGAATATATAATTCTACTAGTGGTATTAATAGTACAAATCAATTTATACAAGCCGAACCAATAACTAAAGATTTAAACCCAATCAACGGTAGCATTCAAAAAATATATGCTAGAGATACGGATTTAGTTACATTTTGTGAAAATAAAGTATTTAAAATATTAGCTAAAAAAGATGCTTTATTTAATGCTGACGGAAATACAAACGTAACTTCTAACGCAGCCGTTTTAGGTGCTACAATACCTTTTAGCGGAGAATATGGTATATCAAGAAATCCAGAATCATTTGCTGCTGAATCGTATAGACTTTACTTTACGGATAAAGACAGAGGTACTGTTATGAGATTGTCTAAAGATGGTTTAACACCTATATCAGACAAAGGTATGAAAGATTGGTTTAAAGACAACTTAATGCACGCCAGCACTTTGATTGGTAGTTTTGACACTAGAGAAGATCATTATAATTTATCTATAGACACTAAAGATCAAGATAATATTACTAACGCTTATACTTTAACTTTTACAGAAAGCAAAGGTGGTGGATGGGAATCTTTTAAAAGTTTTATTAAACAAGGTGGTATTAGTTATAAAAATAAATATTACACATTTGCTTCTAATAAGTTTAATTACGATAAAAACACAGCTCCAGGTTCTAAATCTGAAATACTATATGGAGAAGGAGAAAAATATGGAAAAAGAATTGGTATGGCGGAAATGTGGCAGCATCATGTTGACTTAGATTTTCATAGAGTTGTAGCAAACTCTGTTAACGGGTCAACACAGGTTTCTTTAGTTCCATCAAGCCAAACAAGTGTTGTTACATCGTTTATGAACGTTGAAGGTAATGGCATCCCTATAGACACTGTTGTTTCAAGTAGCGTTAGCGGAGGAAATGTAATTATACTTAACAAACCCGTTCATATTAATGCTGGAGAAAAAATAAAATTTACCACACCAAGAAATAATTTTTATGCAACACCATCGCACTCAATGGTAAGAACTCTTATGAACGGAGCACAGGGATCTGTTAAAAGATTTAAAACAATAAACTACGAAGGAACGCAAGGTAAAGTTTTAGGACAACAAGGTGTTGATTATTATACTTTATCAAAAGGAAATAATCTTCCTATAAATGTAGGTCAAAATTATTCAAATAATATTCCAAAAAAAGGTTGGGAGGTTTTTGAAATAACTACTGATTTACAAAAAGGAACTATAAGAGAGTTTATTGCAAAAGAAAACAAATGGTTTAATTATATAAGAGGTCACGCTCCGGGTGGAGATGCTGGAAGTGGTGATAACTTTGATACAGCTGAATTTTCAGTACAAGGATTAGGATTTACAAATTTATAAGATATGGCAATAGCAACACGTATAAACTATGGGGGTGGTAATTGTGGGCCAGGAACTGGACCTTGTCAAGGGCTTGATTGTCCTGGTACAAGTGGGGATTGTTATCCTTATTGCGATCCACCGCCGGGTCTTTGTCCAGACGGAAGTCAACCAATCCCATCTAAAAGATCTGGTGGCTTTGAGTGTCCTGATCCAGGTCCTTGCGTGGGAACTGGCTGTCCACCTAACAACTGCTCTGGGCCATGTTGTGTTAATAATGAGTGCATTTGTAATGATTGTAGTTGGGGTAATGATGGTGATTGGCATATTTATTGGAGTTGCGACGATGATCACGAAATAATAGTTTTAAACGATGATAGATCAATATCTGATTTAGAATCTCATAATAATCATTTTGATAATTCACAAACAGAACTAGGTAGTACAATTACAATACCAAGTCATTTTGGTTTTGGTACAGATGCGATTATACCTTTTGTATCATATCCAAACGATTGTTATACTTATTTAGGCAAAAAATACGGAACTACACCAAGTGATGTTGTTACAGCTGGTCTAACCGTTGTTGAGGGGCTTTGGGCTGGAACGTCACCAAGGGGACAAAGTTTTAGCCACCAACTCCAAGAATGTAAAGATTGTGGCCCGGTAACGCCTCCACCTCCAATTGGTGGTTGTATGGATCCAACGGCCTGCAATTACAATCCCAACGCGACAGGTAGCAGTAAAGATTGTTGTTATATCACTGGTTGTACAGATCCAACAGCACTTAATTATAATGCTGGTGCGTGTTGTGATGATGGTTCTTGTTGTTTTCAATCAGGTTGCACTAATCCATTAGCTTGTAATTACAACTCAAAAGCGCCGCCGTGTATTGACGATGGTTCTTGTTGTTTTAATGAAGGGTGTATGGATGATGGTACTGTTGGTAACGCTTTAAGACCATCTAATTGGACGGGTCCAGCTACAAATTACGATCCAAACGCATGTTGTCCTGGTACTTGTATATATACAAATGTAGAAAGCCCTGATTACACTTATGTAATTTGGTGTTCGTTCTTTAAACTAAACGGTAATGTAATTCAAGATGACACGTTCTACACAGAACTTAATGCAGCAATTACTACTAATAGTTTTTCATATACAGACATTGCAACCATGTTTGGTGGTACGCAAAATACTTTACCTGATTTTAATGGAACTCAAAGAATAATGGTTCCTGGAGACACTGTTAGACAATATTATCCATTTAGTGATAATAACAATATAATTTCAAGGACTTATGTAGGCGTTATATCATCTTCAACTGACCTAGTAACAAGCTCTGGATTAGATATTGGTAGCGGAGTGTTTATTCAATCGTCAGGAGCCCAAGTTATGTTAGGACCTGGGGTTTATAGTGGCGGTGGAAATTCACCAACAATTACTGCTTATAATTTTTTAGACTCATCAGCATGTTGTGATAAAATAACAACTCCGACTTGTAGTGGCGCAGTTTCTGGTTGCACAGACCCCACAGCTCACAACTACAACCCGCTAGCAACTATTGACGATGGTTCATGTGAATTTTGCGTAACAGAACAAGACTTACTTACATGGCAAAGAGAAAACAACGAGGGTCAAGTGTTTGATATTACTACTTTTATAAGTGGAAAAGGACTCACGGGTACGGGGGTATTTTGTGGATGTAAAGACGTTGCAGCAAATAATTATTGGAGTTGGGCAACGTTTGATCCGGTAACACCAAATCCACCTGGGTCATGTACTTACATCTCTGCAAGTATTTCTGGTTGTACAGACGATGGTAATTCTCCTGCTGGAACAACGTTTGGTAATTTAACTAGACCTTCAATTCACCCAGCAGGTGTCCCAGCATTAAATTATAATCCAAGTGCTACATCGGATGATAGTAGCTGTCTGTGGTGTACGTGGACTAGCGGTAGTGGTTGTACAACAAACGGAGTATGTAACTCTGGTGGATCAGGTTGGTTTATAGATTATAATAATTCAAATATCAATGGTAATTACCCTAGATTTATAACAATAGGTTTAAAACCAAATGGTAATGGTATAAGTGAGGTAAAATTAAGTTCTAACCAGGTAAGCAATGGCGTTGTTACTAGCCTTACTAAAGATACAAGTTTTACTAGTTTTGGTCCTTATGGTGTTCAAAATGGTTGGGAACAATGGAGTGTTACTTTAAGCGCTAATGTTGGTTTTACGGCTCCAAACAATGCTGTAAGTTTCTTAGTTTATGAATCAGATGGAGCGGGTGGAACATCAGTGTGTAATCCTATTATAATAGGCATAGGATTAGGTTAAAATAAATAAAAAATATGGCACAAATAATATTACAAGCAACTGCATATAATAAGAAGTACTCTGTTACACCAATGGTGATAGATAAAGATGCTTATATTAAATCCAAAACAGTGTTTATGGAGGTTGTTCCTAATGATGGTTACATAGTAAATGCTAGTAATTTTTATTCTGGATTATTATTACCTAGCATATATAGTGTGTTTTACGATAACACAAGCGAAAATTTAGATTTTGAAAATAGAGTTAGAATTACAGTTACATTACAAGATGGTTTATTAGAACAAAGTGGTGACAATTTAATAGTAACTATACCACTAAATGGATACGCAGAAATACCTAGTAATAAATTAGAATTTACAGATATAACTACACATGGAAATAACTTTCAAGTTATAAACAAAACCGGTAGTGTTGAAAAAACTTCTAGTCGTGTTATTAATAATGTTCACACGGACAAGTATTTAATTAACGGCCGTAGAAATGAGGTTGGTATAATAATAGAAAAAACTTTTATAGCTGATCAAGGATATTATTTTAGAGCACTACCAACGTGGAACATGAACTCTAGCAGAAAAAAAAATTTTATAATAAAATCAAGAGAAATTAGAGATAACGGAAACAAAGTTGTTCAAAAAATATATACTATAAGTTACAAATTTCCAGATGAAAAAACTATGACAGAGTCTTTGGATGAAATTAACTTTTCAGCAAGCGCAACTAAGATAAAAACTAGAATTACATCCACAACTCCTGCTAAAAAAGAAGAACACAAAATATATAGTATTAATGTTTTACCAACTGGTAACTCAAAAAATAGTAATCAATACTTTATAGTTAAAGGTGTTCCTGGTAGTGAGTTTAGTATTTTAGCACAAGATGGAGATAAAAACATATATGATTTTGAAACAGGAAAGTTTGGAGAAGGAGGAAAACTTTTAAAAGGCGTTATACCCCGTGGTAAAGACGGTAAAACAGGTGTTTATAGAGGTGTAATGAAAAAGGGCAATCAAAAGAAAGTTGATATTAGAATGATAACATCTAACCAGACAACGGAGGAATTGGTCGAAAAAGGAGAACAAAAAGTATCGCAAAAAATAGCCACTGGTTATACAGCAAGTATTATTGCTGACAAAACAAGTATAACAGGTTTGCAGGTTGGTACTGCCACTGTTGTATCTGACAAGGTGCTTGAAACGGGTACTATTACAGTGCCGTTTAGTTATCTTATAAGACCTTCTGAAGACAAATTACTAGTGTTAAATAGAAGACCTTTGTTTGATCTTTCTAAAGATTATAAAGCGTGGTCAACCGCTACTAATAACGAGTCTCACACTGACAAAAGCCACGCTGGTGCCGTAGAAGACGAAAACTTAATAGAAATGGATTTTGATATTACTAGTGGTAAAAAGAGTGACACTAAAAGAGGTGCTAGATTTACTATTGACACTATAGTAACCCCAGTAGGTGAACCATTAAATCCTCACGATTCTTTAATAGACTTAGGAATATATGGATACGCAGCATACAACGTAACAGGTGAAATGCACATTACTGATATTGGAGAAGAAAACCTAGTTGTAGAAATGATGCTTAATAACTTTTTATCAGAACACGATCCAGCTTAAAATATAAATTATGCCAACAAAAACTTTACAAATACCAGGAGAATTAAATGTTTCAATACAACCTGGTGATATTATTTACGCGTCTAAAATAAGAGGTGGTCAAGCTGGAACTAACCATCCTGACCCTGGTAACGTGGACACAAAGCCAGTAGCTATAGGTAAAGTAATTCCTCAAGGAATTAACTTTGTGAATAGAACTATTACTATAGAAACTACTAATTTTGCAAGTGGACCTTCTGGATTGTCTTATGTTATGTTTAACAAAGACAACAGGGTTAACACCTCTGGAATAGTTGGTTATTTTGCAGAATGTGAATTAAAAAATTATTCTACAAAATACGCTGAAATATTTGTGGTGGCAAGCGATTTTGTTGAAAGTAGTAAATAAAGTGCAAAAACTGTGACTATATAAGTATTAAAATTATGAAAAATATATTAAAAATAAAAAACAAATAAGATATGGCGATAATGGCAGCATTGGCAATAGGAGGAGCTATCGCCGGGGGTATAAAAGCCTTTTCTGGTTTTAAAGATAAAAAAAAGGCTAAGGCAAAGCAAAAGGCAGCTGAAGCAGGATTAAAAAACGCTCAAAACGCGCTTAAAGCGGTTGACACTTCTAATCCTTTTAAAAACGCTAGCAATGCTTACGCCGACATGGAAAATCAAATGGCGGGTCTTAAAAACGTTTACGAAGATCAGGTAAATGTTTATGCCGACATGGAGAACAAAATGGAGGGGCAAGAAAACAGAATGGAAGGATTGAAAAATGCTTTTGAAGGTGTTGATAATGCTATGGAAGATCTTACTGTTAACACGCAGCAGGCGGAGTTTGAAGCCCAACAAAACCAACAAATGCAAGCAAACATTATGTCGAGTATGGGTGCAGCTGCTGGTGGTTCTGGTATTGCAGCTTTAGCGCAGTCTATGGCTAATCAAGGGGCTTTACAAGCTCAAAAAGCATCAGCATCTATTGGTGCTCAAGAAGCTGCTAACACAAAAGCCGCTGCCGAAGCACAGCAAGAAATTGATATGACAGCCGCTGGTGAAGATCAAAAATTACAAATGGCAGAAGCATCTGAAGCTAGTAGATTAGACACTGCCTCTCGTGAAGCTGATATGATGATACAGCAAACACAAATGAGCGCCGAAGAAAGAATGCAAGCTGCTGAGCTTGGTGAAGCTGCGTCACTACAAATGGCGGAAGCCACTGAACAATCTAGACTAGATACCCTGGAAGCACAAGGAGAAATGGAGGTTCAGAAATTAAAAGGTGAAGGCGCTATGTGGAGTGCTGAAGCTGAAATGCAAAAACAATCAACACTGATGGATTCTTATGCGCAACAAGCTGGTATGGCAGCAAAAGAAAAAGCTGCTGGAGATAAAAAAGGATGGGGTGGAATTTCTGGCGCTCTTAGTTCTTTGGGTGGACTTGGTAAATAATAAAAATATAAATATGAAAAAAATAAAATCATCACCTTTAAAACAGATGGAAACAGGAGCTATGGGAAAAAACCCCCAAGAGCACTTAAATAAAATGAAACAACAAACCGAAGACGGGTTAGCTATAATTGGAGAGGGCGCTAAAAGACTTGCATGGAAAGACATGCAAATTAATATTAGAGCAATTGAGCCAATGAGCATGCAGTTGAGAAAAGCTAAAGACCAAATTCTTAGAAAAAAAGATAGAGAACTATTTGACGATCTTGAACAACCTGAGTTGTCACCTGCGTATGCTAAAATATTTAAAATTGTATTAGATAAATACAAACAAGAACTTTTCGAAGCATTAAATAGTGAAGACAAAGAACAAGAGGGAGTTGTAAAAACAAAAATGGCAGCGTTTAAACAAGAGGCTGCCGCTATCAAAGAGTGTATAGCAGAATTTCGCGAAGATCATTTTGACTCAGAGTCATTATTATCTAAAGGAGTTTCAGCACAACAAGTTAGTTTTGCTACTCAAATGTATTGTGAAAATCCAGATTTAAAAATTGCAAACGCTACTAGTCAAGATGTTGAAAATGGTTACACCGATTGGTTTGGAGTGCCAGTTATTGAAGATAAACTATACGCTTTTATATATGATTTTAGAGGTGTTCAAGTTATGATGAATATTTTAGATGGCAACAAAGATATGTTTATAAGAAACAATTTAAAAGCTTCTGAATATATTAACTTTTTAAATAAAATGCATGAAGACGCTTTAAAAGCTTCTGGCGCTAAAGCTGCTCACAAAATAGATTTAGGGCGTATTAACTATCAAATAGACAGTATGTTTGGTTATGGTGATGGTACAGCTAGTACAGAACAAAATGAATTAGTTATGATGTTTGCACATGACAGCGAGGTATTGAGAGATGGTAGTAGTTTTAGACGTCATTTATATGAACACCCAAGTATAAAAGATTTAAATTACGGAGGGTTTGACTGGAATAGTTTAAACGAAATAGCACCATTAGGACCTGGCGATGTAAATTATTGGCATGATAACGTTGATGATATTGATAAGTTAATGTTAGTTGACGCTCTTATTAATGTTGATAATCCATTTTTTGATCTTGAGTTATTAAGAACATTAGTTAAAGAATACTACACTACTAAACTAGAAAATGCATGGTGGAAAGGCATGGGCTACAAAGAGGGCAAACTAGAATTAATGAGATTAAAAAGAGACAAACTTAACAAAGCTAGATTTGAAAAAGAAAAAACAGACGCTGCTAAAAATGGTATGTTAGAATTTTTATTTGATGGCAAGATGTATCCAACAGGTATGACACCAGAGAAAGTTAAAAAGCAAGAACAAGAAACTAAAGAAGCTACTGAAAAAGCTAATCCAGCGTTAAACAAATAATATGTTGAAAAAACCATCTCCATTAAAACATAAGGAACAAATTCCTGAAAGACAAGGCGCACATGCTACTCTTACTACAGAAGAGCATGAGGCGGTACATGGTGGTAAAATAGATACTTTGTTTGATTTTGAAGTAGATGTGCTTAAACCAAAGAAAAAAGAAGATAAAGAAAGAGTTAATCAATCTAATACATTTAGATTATTAACAGAGCAAGAAGAAGAATTGTTTTACCCATCAACTAAAACAGTTGTAGCTAAAGATATTGATGGTAAAGACGTAAAAATACAACAACCTTTAGATTTTACCAAACCAAAACCTGAGTTTGAAATAGGTGAAGACGGCAAAGTAAAATCAAAAAATGTAGATAAGAAAATCTATTACCAAGCTAATGCAATTCATTGGCAGGGTGATGATTTTGGAAATTATAAAAGGAAAAATTCTAGATGGTATAAGACTGTAAATGGTAAAGAAGAAGAAGCTTTTGCCGGTGAAACATTGAGTAAAAAAGAGAGGGCTAAGTTAAATGATTTAAACAAAACTCTTTACACTGGTAAAATTGATTTAACCGATGTAGAAACATGGAAAAACAGGGATGAAAAAACTATAGTAGGTTCAATAACAAATTCTAATTTATTTCCAGGAGCTATAGGTGAAGACATTGGCCCTATGGCTAAAATTACATTACCAAACGGTGAGGAGTACACATCTAATCCAGATGCTGAAGAAGGCGCAAAATATAAACCAACACAAAACCACGGCTTACCAATAACAGAATTAGGTAAAAAAGTACAAGAGTTCTATAAAAATACAGATAAAGATGTTGATCTTTTATCAAGTTTACAGTTTAAAAATAGCAATGAGTTAAGAAGATCATGGGGTCAACTTGGTTATAAGGTTGAAACCACTCCTAATAGTTTGGCTAAAGGTGGTCAAGACATTGTGTTAAAAGATAAAAATAATAAAGAACTAGCGTCTGGTGATATAAATGATATAAAAAAATATCTTTACAATAACGCTAGCAAAAAAGATATTTCAAGGTTAAAACAACTATCTATTATAGAAGCTAGAGATAATATTAACGCTGTTAACAAATATAAAAAAAATTTAAATACTGCTAAGCTACGTGAAGAAGCGGAAAATGATTATTTAGAAAATAAGTTTAAAGCAGAAACAATGCGGACAATTTTAGATAGTCCGTTGCAACAAACAACTATAGATGCAATAGATAAGTATTATAACACGAATATGGTTGGTAATGTGGAAACAGGTAAAATGTCCATGTTAAACGGTAAAAGTTTTACTGATTTAAGCTTTATTATTGAAACGCTAAGAGCAAGCGATCCCAATCATCCAGATATAGCTATACTTAAAAATTTATTACCAAGACTTAATAAAAACAAAGAAACAGGTATATTACAGTCAAAAAACGAAATGATTAATAAGGCTGCTGGCACATATCAAGATCAGTTATATAGAAAAAATAAAGACGCTATTCTTGTGAAAATGGGAACTGAATATCTCGAACGTGGAGACGAGGAGGGTAAAGGTGGTACTATAGAAAAAGCTGAAATAAAAGCTGGTGTAGACGAGATGGTTGATAGTTACAGTAAAAATATTGATAAATATCAAATTGCAATATCCTCTTTAGCCGAGGACGCTAAAAAAGACGGTGTTAACGTGAGCTACCAAGTTGATAATTTTCAAGTAACCGGGGAAGATACTGAAAAAGTTAATTTTTATGCAAATAAGTTTTCAGCTTTAAATGACGCTATTAAAGCAACTATAGAAGATTACGCTAATACTAAAGAATATTATGATAATCAATATGGCGATTGGAGTAACAAGTATGAAGATGTTTTAACACTACAAGAAAAAACATCAAGAGAAAACAACTTGGGCCGAATGAACATGAGCAAACTTAATGATGGTTTTAGAAGCATGGCTTATTCCGCTTTAAGTATTTTTGACGAAGAAAAAGCCATTGCTAAAACAAAGTCAATGCGTGAAGGGCAAGGGTTTTTAGAAGCGCCACTTGATTATAAAACAGCGATAGAAACTGGACAGAAATTTAGGTTTGCTACTGGTGAATTATCTACACAAGGCGCAAACGTTATTGTTGCCATTGCTAGTGGTGGCGCTGGTACAGCAATGGGACTTGGAAAAGTTGGTACTTCAATGCTAGTTGGTTACGGTGTTTTTGGTGCTTACTCTGGTACACAGAAAGGTATAGACTTAGAAATACAAAGACAAGCTGGGGAAGAAGCTAAAAAAAGATTAGCTGAACTAGAGAAATATAAATTCATGTACACTCCTCAGGATTATATGAGAACTAAAATGCAGTTAAACGAGGCTATTGCTTACGGTGATATATCTGATAGTGATAAAAGCAAAGCTATGTTATCTTCTTTTTTGATAGAGGGTACGGTAATGACGGCTTTAAATAGCTTTGGGTTGGGTACATTGCCAAACTCCATGAATCTTATAAACAAGTTTAAAACTCCTATTTCTAAATTAAAAGTTTCAAACAAACTATTAAGAAGCGATTTGAGGGCTGCTGGGGATGTAGTTTGGCAGTCTACAAAAGGTGTAGCAGGTGAAGTTTTAGAAGAAACAAGTATTGAATCTCTTACGACAGTTGGTGATGGTTTAATACTAGGTAGAGACTTTAGTGATTGGCATGAAAACTTAGACGATGTAGCTGTAACATCGATAATAACTTCTGGTGGTATGACCACGCTACCTAATACTTACGCGGCTATAGTTCAGCAAGCTGCAACTTCTGATTTTAGAAAAGATGTTAATAAGTCTCTTAATAAAATGGAAGAGATTAAAACAAAGTTTGCAACTTTGGGTGTAAAAGATCCAATGCGTGATATTTACATAGATGAGTTTAAAGCTGAGGTTGAAAAAATAGCTGGTGAGCATACTAAACTAGAAGTTGATGCTTTAGCTATGGGTCCTGGTAATGTAAGAAAACTTGTTAAAGCAGCTGTTGAAGAAAACTTTTTAAACCAACAAGCTGGTGTTACATCAAATGATAACGCCGCTACAATAGATGAAAGAAGAAAAGCATATATAGAATCATTAAGTCCAGAAAAAGCAAAAGACTATCAAGATAGACTAGACGCTATTAAAAACCAAAAAAATAAAATCATAGAAAATATAGACTATGATAACGTTGCTGAAAAAGTATTTGGTGAAAGAGGTAAGTACTGGGAAAGAAAACTAAAAGACAACGCTGAATATAAAAACGCGGATAAAAGAGGTAAGCTAGCTTTAATATTAGAAAGAATAAGAGCAACTAAAATTAGAAGCAACGTTAAAAAAGCTAAAAGTAATCCTTGGGTTGAGACAGAAGTATTAGAACAAACTCTTCATATAAAAAATAAAAAAGATAGAACTAAGGTGCAAAATGCTATGTACCAAGACTACGCTAAGGCACTTTTAGTAAACCAAAGAAACTCTTTAATATTAGCTGAAGAAGGAAGTTTGAGTGCTAAAAACTTAATGGATACAGGGCAGATCGAAGGTCTTAATATTACCAAGGCAAAAGATATTAACGAAATGATTGACGCTGTTTATTCTAGTGAAACTTTAACAGATGAAGACAAGCAAGGTATTATTTTTGCCCTAACTAAAGGAGAGGCTAAGGCTGTTATTATAGATAATAAGTATGTTGTTTTAGATAAGAAAGCCGCTAGAGAAAACTTAAATAATGGTGATTTACTTCAAGGCACAGTTTTATCACATGAGATAAGTCATTTTGTAGATGATATGTCTTTTAAAACTACAGAAGAAAAAGCAAACTATACTAAAAATTTATACTCTTTAATAAGCAAAAATACTCCAGAGCTTCATGATAGAGCTTTAAAACGTGTTAACAATAT
>Ga0099847_1000079_pt1 | contig 28385 bp, 33 predicted proteins | sample CB_VirMetaG_2_FD_78178 | JGI IMG/M metagenome (GOLD analysis project Ga0099847, IMG submission 78178) | Freshwater to marine saline gradient viral communities from Chesapeake Bay - CB_1504_2 Viral MetaG | ecosystem: Environmental > Aquatic > Marine > Coastal | place: USA: Chesapeake Bay...
AATAAAGAGTATTTTTTAATAGTCTGCCCTACCAGTTAGGAATTTTTTTGAAAAGCCCCCCCGTGTTTGGCTTAGCCCCCCATACCCATATGTAAATATAGATAGGATTTTCAATGCCCTCCTCGTTTTTCCCCAAAAATAAGTCCACATAGTCAGTAATAATATATGTAATAACTACGGGTACTTACAAAACCCCCACAAGTATTACATTTTTCCCATTTGACATTGTTATAAATATTAGATTATAATAACAATATATAGATAAAATGCAGAAAAAACTTGACAAACGTGATTCTCAACTATTTATACTTATAGAAGGTGTATTAAATGACCGAGAAAGAGTATCTCGTGTTAAAAAACAAAATATGGTACGTAGCTAGTGGGCATGGTTTCGATAACTATGACTGTGAAGATATACTACATGATGCTTGTGTACATATTGTGGAACATATTACACCGCCTGAAGATTATACAAGAATATTATATAAGTACTTGGGCAAATATAGGGAACGCAGACACAGAGAAGGCAAAAGAGACGACAAGGCAACCAAGTTAGAAGAACTGGAGGCAACAAATGAATCAAACATTAAGTAAACTATTCCCTGAAACACAAGAATACGACAAAAAGATATGGAAGTTCTTGGAATTAAGTTATAGCAAGGGTTGGTCATACAGGGCAACGGCTAAAGAATTAAACATAGACCACAAAACAGTTAAGAATATACTAGAGAATGTTAAACCAACTGACACATATAAAATATTCATGGACAAGGTAGACAATTCTGTTAAATCATTTAAGGATAGAGAGTTTGCATCTACTATCTTTGACAGATATGAGTCTACATTAAAAGATATCAACGCTAAGATTAAAAAGTGCCAGGATAATGATGACGAAAGAAACGTATTGAATTACTATAAACTAAAATTAGTTGTATTAAAAGACCAGCTTCGTGCTTCTCTTGCAATACAGACTCAAGATACGCAGACAGTAGCGATAGAAAATGCTATTACTACATTACAAGACGAAGCGTGGGAAGAATATGGCGAAAAAATCCAATAATATACAAAAACTTGCTCAAGATTTCATATCTGAGTTAAATTCGCCCATGGGTAGGTACATTCCTTCATGGATTGCACCACACCCGGACAATTATAAGGAGGACAAACATGCCATACGGAAAAGGAACATACGGGTCGACCAAGGGAAGACCTCCCAAGAAGAAAAAGCCACCGATGTTAGCAAAGGACAGGCTAAAAGCAAAACCAAAAAGACCAATGAAAAAGGGTAGAGCATAATGGTTACTAAAAACTCATCCAAAACATATCAAGTAAATGTAACTGGAAGTAAGTTACAAGAGTTTAATAAAGTTATGAAACGAATGCCGGGTGTTAGAGCAACAATAATGAAAGCAACAAACAATCCGACCAAACCAAGAGGTAAAAAATAATGGGAACACCACATCCACTGACTACACAACAACAAGTATTAAATAATATATCAGGAGCAGGTGGTTACGATTTAGTAACGAATGCTACTGTTAATGCAAATATCTATGTAGCTATTACAGTATTGGTAGGTACAGAAGTTATTGCAGATAACACAGCTTCGGGTACAGTAACCGCAGTTTCAACCGATACAGATGTATGGGATAGCTTATCTACAGTAGAAGTACCGATGGGTACTACAATTTATGGTAGATGGAATTCTATTACAATCGGTGCAAATGATACAGCTATCTGTTACAGGGAATCAAGCACTACGTAATGTTGGGTTGGATTACATTATTAAAATCTGTATTAGGTATTGCCGGTAAGATATTTGGTAAGTATCAAATACAAAAACATGTTGCGGATAGAAATAAGATTAAAGAATTAAGTTTCAAATTAAAGAAGCGAGAATTAGAACGAGAGGCGTTACAACGGGTAGATGAAGAAATTACTAATCATCGTGATTATCTCAATAAGTCTTAGCGGTTGTTCAGCACTAAAGTTCTGGACAGCAACTGAAGACACTAATCTATATGCGGCACCAGAGTGCCCACCTGTAGAAGAGTGCAGTATTGAGAGCACCTGTTTAACTCCTGAAGATATGCGTTGTTTAGCAAAACAAAAACAAGCTTATAAGACTTGCATCTGGGTACACGAACAAGCGTGGGATGCAGTAAATACTAAGTAGGTTGTGGCAAAGTTGAGGAGACTTGACACGCCAATACAACCTGCCTAGTGGAAATATTATGATGAGAGACTGGTGGTGGAAGGACAAAAAAATGTTAGCGTTGTGGCACAAGATACACAACATGACCCCGGAAGAATTTGCAAATTTTGATAAAAAAGTCAAAGCAGAGTTATTATACTGGTATGGAAGTTTGTTCTTCTTTAAGCCGTATCCTGCACAACAGCCTATTGTGGACGATGACAATTATAGTGTTTATGTGCATGGTAACAATAGTTCTGGTAAGTCATATTGTTCAGCGGCTGTTACAGCGTACAATGTAATTGGATGGCACCCTAACTATGAGATGCCAACACCTAAGTATGGAGATAGAATAATCTGGGCATTTAGTCCTTCATTTGATATACAAAGAACTTCTAGTCAAGTTCACCTGTTCTCTACGGATACACCTAACAGTATTGGATTATTGCCGAGCATTGAGTCAATAGAAAAACGTGGCGGTAAAGTAGCATGGGGTAAAAACAGATGTATTGACTTTGTTAAATTTTGGGACGGTACATTACTTGAATTTAAATCTGCTGAAATGAAGACACAGAACCTACAAGCTTCTGGTATTGATTTCTGCTGGTTTGATGAGTGTCCGTCAAATGTAATGCATGATGAGATTCTAGCTAGGTTGCTTAGAAAATCCGGGAAAATGATTATGAGTTTCATTGTCGAGGACGCAACTAGCAATTACATAGCACAAGATTTGTATAGTAAAAACAAAGAAGACAAAGATACTTCGTTTCATTTTATTGATGTATACGATAACCTGTCCTTAGATAAAGAAGAGATAGAAAGATATAAGAAAAGATTTACTGAGAGTGCAATGCACTGGCGATTTAGTGGGGGCGGTAAGTTCCAGTTACAACCAACCGGTCAAGTTGTTTACCCCGATTTTTGTGAGCAGCATGTGTATGATGATTTAGTTGACCAGTATGACCCGCTACGTACAGTATGGAGAGCTTGGGATTTAGGATATACCCGCCCAGCTTGTGTTGCTTTTCAAATGAATAAACATGGACATAAAAATATATTGTATTCTATATTAGGAAAGAACGTACAATTAACAGACTTTATCGACCAGGTAGTTACGTATGAAAAAGAGATAATGCCTGAAGTACAGTCTGCAATGGATTTACTACCACATGATGCCAACAGGAAATATGACGTATCACCGGAAACTAGTGCGATGATATTTAAACGAAAAGGATTGAACACGGACGTGGTATACGTAAAAAGAGATACAAGTGTAGTATTAACTAACGAAGAATTAAAAGAATTTAACTCGGGAGTGCCTAGTTTAAAGTTTGACTCTAAACATTGCAGCATCTTAATCCAAGCGTTATCTGCTTACACTAGAGATGATGCGGGTGTTCCAAGACGGGATAAATACTTTGAGCACGTTTCGGATGCGTTTAAACTCGGTTTGTTTTACATATCCAAAAAATTAGTAAACGACCAAGAGTTACCTGTAGAGGAACCTCAATATTATACGGATAACTTTGATACGCCTACCAGAGAGAGGATATTTAATTGAACGAAAAAAACATTATTAAGTTCCATGCACATTTAGTAGCTCAAGCATCGCCTGAGTTTCAAAGTGCTACGGCTGATTGGAAAGAGAATATGCGATTCTATATGGATGAGTATAATTTTCAAAACAAGATAGATTGGCAAACTAAAATCAAAGACCCGATAGTAGACAACTTAGTAGTACGTATGTCTAATTTCTTTGTAAGGATATTAATGTCTACAGATAACAAGTACTTTACTGTAGAACACACAGATAAGAAAGTACAATCTGGGCTAAACAAATTATTAGAACAATCATTAATACACAATAGATTTCCGTTAGTATTTGGAGATGCACTTAAAATGGCACTACTAACATCTCCGTATATTACTAAGATTAAATATACTTATAAAGAAGAAAGCTACCCGCAGTATAATGAAACAACGGGAGATATAGAATCAGAAGAATCAATAACAGGAAGAGTAAACATTGAACCTGTAAGTCCATTTAATATTATGGTTGACCCTAACGGTGATAACTATATTATTGAATCTAAGTCTTGCTCTGTTGCAGACTATCAAAGTTTAGCAAGAGTAAACAATTGGAATAAAACAAAAACAATACTACAAGAATCTGTAAATAAAGCACAAGGAAGCGATGAAGCATATGTTACAGATGTTAAATTAGACTACGTATATAGTAAATTCATCTCTGACGAACAGGGACGAGTATTAGATACAAACATACATTACGTAATAGTAAACAAAAAACATGTTGTCTATTACGGAAAAAATACATTACCAAATGGGAACTTCCCTTACTGTATGGGATTCCCAATGAAAGTTTTACAAGGTCGTTATGGCAGGGGTTATATTACAAAATTAAGAAGCCTGTTAAGTTCATATGTCGAAAGTATGAATCTTCTGCTCGATGCATTTACAATATCTACACTGGGCGTGTACGAAGTTGTAACTAGCAATATCGAGTCAGGTAAAGCCCACTTGTTTGGCTCTGTAGTTCCGGGACGTATGTATCCGGTTTCAGCCCCAAACACAATCAATCAGGTGTATAACAATTCGTTAAACCCAAATGCTGTAAACCTTTTATTCACAATAGATAGACTTATTCAAAATAGGTCTTTCCAAAATGAGTTCTTCCAAGGAGCACCTACGTCTAAGGGTAGACCTACTGCTTCTGAAGTAGCAACTAAAACGCAAGAGACTTCAAGTTTCTTTACAGATATAGCATCTGAAATAGAACGAAGTATCATAGAGCCGTCACTAGAATTGTTACTTCATACAGAACTTATGTACATGGACGATGATGCTCACGCACCTATGTTTACAGAAGATGAAACAGATGCGTCAGTATTACACTTACTTTCTATGACTTTTAATGAACGAATGCAGTTGATTAAAGATGCCCGTATCCGTGTCCGAGGCATATCAGGGAAAGTACTCAAGATGAGTAACTTTAACAAGTTGATGCAAATTGTTAATGTTATTGGAAACATGCCAGAGGTTGCTCAAGCAATCGACCCGGCAAAATTTGTTCAGAGAATTTTTGAGAGTTTCGATGAATCTCCTGAAGATTTACTGAATATGGAGAAGATACAAAACGTCAACCAACCTCAACCAGCCCCGGGTACAGTACCCGAGGGAGCTCCTCCAGGACAAGGACCAGAACAAGGGATGGCTGATTTAAGCCAGATGCCAGGAATGGGAATACCAGATATGGAAGGACAAGGTAGTGAGGAAGAACAATTGCAGGAGGTACTAGCAAATGTCAGAAGAAGTCAAAACACCGGAACAAGATAGTGGAGATACTAGGGTTAAGATAAACCCAAAGGATGCCGCTACATCTATGTTACCTGCTGGATTGGACGCAAACAATTTAACTCCAGAACAGCAAATGAATTATACATCTACAATGGTTAAAGCATCACGTTTACACGAGAAAGCCATAGATGGATTAACACAAGAAGAGGAGGATGTGTTTAACGCATTACTAATCGCTACACCGGACGATATCGCTGTAGAAGAAAGGTTTGCTCAAGCACAGAAACTCTTTAACACTACTGTGAAAAAAGTAGAGAAAAAAGAAGAACAACCAACAGAAGGCACAAATGTTTCACCGAAAGGTGATGCGGATGTAAGTTCCAAGGTTGCAATAAATAATAGTAATCTGTTAGAGGAAACGAATCCAGCTCCATACGGTGATGATAATGAATATTTCAAATTCTTAGAAGATAGATACAAAAAACAGACTACTGTTAAAAGACTACAAAATAACAACTAGGAGGTAACTTAATATGCCACAAGGAGCAATTAGTTATTTAAATGAGGAAGCTAGACTTGCCAAGATTAAAATTGACTCTGATATCAGATTTCAAGCTGGTAACATGATGCAGTTCAGAAACTTGGCTAAGCCTATTAATTCCTACGGCAAGAACAAAGGTTCACAAGTTGAGATAGAAAAGTACCAAAAACTTGGCACTGCAACTGGAACAATCAGTGAACTTCAATCTTTGCCTATGCAAAAACCAAGTGTTGGGTTTGTAGTTGCAACTGTTAACGAATATGGTAATGGTGTGTCTTATACTAGAAAAGCACAGACATTAGCAGAATACTCTGTAGATGAAACTCTAAAGAAAATTCTTGCTATGAATGTCGCTGAATCTATGGATAAGATTGCTGGAACTGAATTCCAAAATGCAGATGTATTCTACACTCCAACCGGAGCAGCAGCAGGTACGTTCGATAAGGACGGTACTGTAAGTACTGGTGCAGGGGCAAGTGTTAGTGCATTCCATATTAGAGAAATTATCAAAAACATGAAAAACGATAATGTACCTAAATGGGACGGAAACTCTTACTTAGGAGTTTTCTCAGCATTCGCAATGTCCAAACTATTCGAAGATACTGCAACAGGCGGTATTGTCGATTTACATAAATACGACCAACCAGAAAATTTAATCAACGGTGAGATAGGTTCTTACTTTGGATTAAGAATGGTGGAAGAGAACAATGTTCTTTCTAGCACAATTGGTGGTCATGCAACGCATCAGGGTGAGGTAATCATCTGCGGGTTCGAACCTGTAGTAGAAGTATTAGCACAACCTGAAGCAACAATGATAGAGTCATGGGACTTCGGTAGATTTACTGGAGTAGCATGGAACGCACTGACAGGGTTCAAAAAAGTATGGACTAATTCAACTGACAGTGAGTATCACTTAGTTAGAATACACTCTAACGATTAACCAATAGGAGGTAATTAATTATGGCGTTTAACAGTAAAATAAACACCCTTTTTATTCCAGGCGAATTAAACTGTGCCGGTGGTGCAGCAGACCATTTCACTTGGAAAGTTGCTCATCCTATGGTAGTGCATAGGGTGGAGTTCGTAGCTTCATTACTCTTTGCAGCAGACTCAGCATCAGCTGTGGTTTCACTAGACCATACTGATGTAGTAGGTAGTGTTGCAAGAGCAGAAAAAGCTACAATAACTTTAGCAGAAGCGGTAGCAGTAGGTGCAACTACTGAGCCTTCTTCGTTCACACCGTTCTTTGTTCAGGATACAGATATCCTACACTTTGAACATAAAACACAAGCAACTGACTCAGGAACTGCGGCAGGTAAAGGATTCTTTATTCTTTATTACGAGTCAATTCCAGACAACGAGGTTGCTTAAATAGCATGTGGTATAGAGTGCATTTAAATAGAATTCACTTTAACCTTGCGGATAAGGAGGGCAAGTACGTAAGAGTCTTGTCCTCTGGACCCATATTTAATGTGGAAACATCATCAGACGTAGAAGTCGAACTGCTTTACATGTTGGCAGAAGAGAAGTCTGAATTGATGCAATTTGTTAAATCCTGGACAGAACAAGATAATTCTTGGTATCAGCTAGTATTTACCAAATTGTCAGACGCATCACGAGCTGGATTTACCGGCAAGACAAAAGTATTTAGTTATTGTGGTTATGCATTATTTCAACGTATTAAAGACCATATACAGTTTGAAACTAAATATATGAACATAGGAAACTTGAATGCGTCTAATCTACAATCACGAGATGTAAAGGAAGAAGTAAGAAACAAATCAAACCATAAAATCCCAGGTGGCGAGAAAGTAGGAAAAGACTGGGTACAGAAACATGGAGGCAAATAGATGTCAAGAAGTGAACTAAATTATGATAGAAGTAATATCGTTACAAAAGTAAAAAGTATGTGTGGCAGAAATTTTACAGGTATTGACACAGTAATAAAAGATTTGATAAATGTATCAGTAGAATTGTTTGGCAACATGGTATCTTCTGTTTACGATGAATTTGTATATACACATACAATATCTAGCGGTGAAGTAAGTTCTAAGACAGATGAGTATAACTTACCAAATAGAACTAAGATGATACTAGATGCTTACTACATAGACGTATCTGGAAGTGACGAAGTATATTATCCCATACATCTAAGAAGCCCAATTGATTTTGATTCCGCTGTGTCACATGGTACTACATATGGACGACCAAGTTTTGACTACGGTTCAGATACATTAAAGTTTGGACCAGGTTATATGTCTAGTCGTTCTACTCGTGCTGATTATCAAGGAATACCTCAATCTGGTTATAGAGTTAATAATGCGTTTCATGTTTATCCAACACCGGGAAGTAGTGAACAAGATAATAAAATAAGACTTATGTTAGGAATGTATCCAGCTGATTTACAAGAAGATGGAGCTAAAAATAGTATAACAAAAAATTACCCTCAAGCATTGATAACATATACAGCAGCACTGTTTTGGTTGTTACATATGAATGACGCACAACGAGGACAGCAGACGTTAGGTTTGGCTACAATGTTATTACAATCATTCGCAACACAAGATGAAGTAAACAAACTAGTAAACATAACAATTAAATTACCTAATTAGGAGGAACAATGGCAAACGCAATATATCCAAAAGCAAAAGAATCACTATTAAAAGGTGAGCTTGATTTGGAAGATAACACTATCAAAGTAGTATTAGTAGATACTGGTACATATACATATAATGCAGCACATGATTTCTATAATGACTTATCTGGCGTACTTGGTTCAGGGGTAGCATTATCTAGTAAGACTGTAGCACTAGGTGTATTTGATGCAGCAGATGTAACATTTACTACACCGGCATCAGGTACAAGTATTGAAGCATTAGTTATTTATAAAGACACAGGTAACGTAGCAACAAGTAACCTTATAGCTTACATAGACGCAGGAACAGGATTACCGTTTACTACTAATGGAGCAGATATAGATATTGTTTGGGACTCAGGTTCTAACAAAATCTTCGCAATATAATGGGCGGAAAAAAGACACCTGCATGGACACGTAAAGAAGGTCAAAGTCCTACTGGCGGATTAAACGCTAAAGGTAGAGCTTCAGCTAAAGGCAATCTTAAAGCACCACTCGGTAAAGGCACAAGTGGTAGAAGAGTCAGCTTTGCAGCTAGATTTGCAGGAATGAAAGGACCTATGAAAGATAGTAAAGGAAGACCTACACGTAAGGCATTGGCTCTTAAAAAGTGGGGATTTGGCAGTGTCGCAGCTGCACGTAACTTTGCAAATAAACATAAAAAAGGAAGTGCATAATGGCAAAACCAGGATTATACGCAAACATACATAAAAAACGTAAAAGAATAAAAGCAGGTAGTGGAGAGAAAATGCGAAAACCTGGAAGTAAGGGAGCCCCGACAGCCGCTAATTTTAGGCGTTCAGCTAAGACAGCTAAGAAAAGGAGATAACAATGGCAATAGCAGGTAATAAAATAACAAGAGCTAAGATTGATGCGGATGCAATTGACGGTACAAAAGTAGCTGATGATTCACTAGATAGCGAACACTATGCTGCAACTAGTATTGATAATGAACACCTTGCAGATAATGCTGTAGGTACAGATGAAATTGCAGACGATGCTGTTACATATGCTAAGATACAAAACGTATCTGCTACAGATAGAATACTAGGGAGAGACTCAGCAAGTGCAGGAGTAATTGAAGAGATTACACCAGCTAATCTACGTACAATGATTAACGTAGAAGATGGTGCTACTGCTGACCAGAGCAACGCAGAGATAGTTGCTGCTGTTGAAGCTGGTTCAGATTCAAATACTTTTACTGATGCTGACCATAGTAAACTAAATGGTATAGCAGCTAGTGCTAACGCATATGTACATCCTAACCATAGTGGTGAGGTTACATCCACAGCAGACGGAGCTACAGTAATAGCAGATAATATAGTAGATGAAGCAAACTTAAAAGTATCTAATGCTCCTTCTAATGGATATATGTTAACAGCACAAAGTGGTGATACAGGTGGTTTAACCTGGGCAGCTGCAGGTGGTGGTACAAATACTGCAAGTTATAATGGAATAATAAATGGAGATTTTACATGTTGGCAAAGAGGGACAGCATTTAGAGCTGGAAATAATGATGATGATACTTGCACGGCATCTAGGTGGGTACTTCTGTCAGATGGAAATGATATCGTTGATGTTGTTCGTTCAGCTGGTGATGTAGATAGTTCATTCTATTCTATTGGATTAGATGTAGAAACAGTGGATAAGAAATTTGGTATAGTACAAATAATAGAAAATATAAATACTGGAGCTCTTGGAGGTAAAGGAACTACTCCTGTAAGTCTTTCATTTAAGGCAAAGGTTGCTGGTGGTGGAAAACTGGATAACGTCAAAGCTGCAGTAATAGCATGGAGTGGCACAGCGGATAGTGTAACAAGTGATGTAGTAAGTGCTTGGAACGCAGAAGGCACTGCTCCAACATTAGCCACTAACTGGACTTACGAAAATACAGCAGCAAATTTAAGTGTAACAACTTCATTTGCAGATTACAAAATAGAAAATATATCAGTAGATACTTCTAGCACAAATAATGTTGCAGTCTTTATTTGGTCAGATGTAACAGACACAGACGCAGGTGATTTCTTATACATTACAGATGTACAGTTAGAACCTGGTGCAACAGCAAATGATTTCAAACGGGAAACTCATGATGCAACACTATCAAAATGTCAAAGATATTACCATAAAGGGCAGTATGCTTTTATGACATCAAGTGCTACAACATGTGTATTTAATATTAACTTTCCAACTACTATGAGAACAAGTCCAACTATATCACATGAGTATGCCGAGGGTGGAACAGCTAATGATTTATATAATATAGCTAGTGCTGCTACACCAACTTTTGTTCCTAATGGGAGTTTTGGAGATGTCAATGGATATAGGTTTGCGTATGATTTTGATGCAGGTCTTACAGCAGATGATGCATACCAAGCTTACTTTTACTTTGAGGCGGAGTTATAAATGATTGAAACAGTAGTAAACATGAGAGATGCAAATAACACTTTAACAGGTTATTTAATGAATGGTAATAAGTATGTACCACTAGACCCAACAAACAGAGATTACCGCAGAATACAAGAATGGGTAGCAGCAGGTAATACAATAACGGAGGCAGACTAATGGCAGTAAGTTCAATACAAAATGGAAGTATTACTACTGATGGTAGTGAGCAAACAATAGGCTCAGCTGTTACAGATGATGCAGCATATACAGGTTATTTAGATATGACTAACAATGCTGGTGGTGACACTATAGTAATTAAAATTAAAGTTAGGATTGCCAGTACTGATGACAGAGTTATGATTAAAGATACATTTACGGGCTCACAGGATGAACCGTTGTATCATTTTCCACCAATAACAAGTACAGAAAATTTTACTTGGACAATAGAAAAAACAGGTGGAACAAACAGAGCGTATACATATCGACTATACAAGGTGGAGTAGATGGCACTAGGAAGTTTTGCTGGTAGCTTTTCATTTTCAGCTGCTGGTCACATACATACATTTTTACCTGACAAGATAACAGTCGGAGCTCTTACAGGTATATCAGATGCAATAACCTTGGGTACACCAATAGGTAAACTCCAGGCTAGTAACACAGGGTTATCAGACTCGTTTGTATTTGGTACACAGATATCTAAGTTACAAGTTAGTGGTACAGGATTGTCAGACCCCACAGTATTTGGTACAGAGAAATGTACATTACAAGCAAACTGTACAGGACTAGCAGATGCTGTAACAATAGGTACTTCATTTGTAGTGTTCAAAGATTGGTCTGTAGTAGTAGCACCTACAAGCACAGACATGGCAGTAGTAACAGCAGCATCTAGTAGTGATTTTGCAGAGGTAAGTGGTGAGGGAGGTTTATGAAGAGATTTATAAAAGATTTATCGGGTGGCTTAAATTTATCTGTACCATCACATTTAATAGGTGAGAACCAGTTATCTGTTGCAACAGATTGTGTATATAGAAACGGTAAATGGAATAAACGAGATGGGTATGCTCAACTAGCAGCAACAACAGAAACCTCAAGTGTTATCGAAGTAGCAGACCAACTTAGGCATGATGGCGGTGCAAGACAATTAGTAGCTACTTTAGCCAGAATATATAGTTGGGATGGGAGTTCTTACTCAAGTCTTATTACAGAAGGAGTAACTCGTAGCTCCAAAGATAAAGTATTCTTTGCAGAAATAAATAATTCAATATTTAGAGTAGACGGAAAAAATGCTCCAGCAGTATCTACTACAGGTAATTTTAGTGCCGTATCGTGGGATACAAGTAGTAGCGGTAGAAATCTTACATTAGCTAAAACACTTATAGCATTTAATTCTAGAATATTATTTTTTAATGTAACTGACGGTACTGACGGTGCCGTACCTTATCGGGTACTGTACACGGATGCACTTGATTATGACAGGATATCTAATACAAACTTTGTAGACTTAGATTATTCAATGGCTCCTATTATATCAGCTAGAAGATTAGGTCATAATATGATAGCGGTATACAAATCAGATAGTGTAGTAACATTACAAGACCAAGGTAGCCCTTTATTTTTTGTACCTAAAGCTAGACAACAAATTGGCATCATAGGACCTAAAGCAGTAACAGATGTACCTAACTCACATTTATTTGTAAGTAATGATGGTATATATTTATTTAATGGCTCAGCAGTAGAACCTGTTGGAGATAACACTGTTGTAAACGATATGTTTGCAAACTTAAATTTTACATACAAAGATAACGTGTATTGTTGGACAGACCTTAAAAATAGAGAAGTTAATATACATTACCCAACGGGTAGTAGTGAAATACCAAACGCAGCATTAGTGTGGAATTATCAATATAATGTTTGGAGTAAATCTACTCAATCTGCTTTCTCGGGTTTTTACAAATATCGTACGGTTACAGTACCCGAGGTTTATTATGGTGCAGCAAGTGGGAGAGTACATCAACGAGATGCATCAGGAACAGACATTAGTTCAGCGATTGCTAGTACATTAGCAACTAGAGCATACCATGGTAACTATGATTTACCTCAACCAGAAGGTATGCAACCTACAGACTATATACAGATAACTAGAGTACAAACTGACGCAACACCCTCAAGTACTACTATCTCAGTAGGTGTAGCCGATTTAGGAAGTGATAGTCCTACTTACACAGGAGAAACTATTACAGACACAGATGGTAAAGCACCCAAAGCAGATTTTAATGAGTTCGGTAGATACATAACAATTAAAGCTGCAAATTTTACAAGCGTATCAGAGTTTGTTTGTGATGTGGAATCAGGAGGAGATAGTTAGTGGCTTACAGTAAGTTTGACGATGTAGCTTTGCCAAGTCCTCCGGTGTTTAAAGCTGGAGAATACTTAGAGTATGTAGATACTAAATTACCTACATTCCTAAAATCACAGCATTCTGCATTACTAGATTTTATATTAGCAGTACAATCAGAATTCTTAGTAGGCAATGAACAGATATTTGATTTATCAGCAGAAAAGATTTCATCTAATACTCAATTTACAAACAAAGTATTTGTAGGGGCAGAAAGTAAAATAGCTCTCGATGGTCCAAGTAATACAATAGAAATAAAAGATTCACAAGACCCTGTGCAAACTAGGGTTAAAATTGGTAAGTTAGGTAGTGGTACTAATAACTATGGTATACAAGTTATGGATGCAAGTGGTACAGTAAAGTTTCAAACAGGTAGTAGTGTGTTTATAGATGGCGGTATTATATCTGCGGACTCAGTAACAGCCACTCAAATTGCAGCAGGAACTATAACAGCAACTGAACTAGCAGCAAACTCGGTAACAGCAGATGAGATATCAGCAACAACTTTGTCAGCTATTACAGCTAACCTAGGTAGTATTACGGCAGGAAGTATTGACGGAGCTACTATCACAGGAACTACAATGACAGGTAATATATTCAGAACTGCAGCTAGTGGGGCAAGGATACAGTTTACAACAACAGGTATTGATTGTTTCAAAGCAGACGGAACACAAACAATTGATATAGATAATGATGGTACATTTAGATTTGGACCTTCTGGCGGAAATAATATTTATTGGAACAATAGTGCGTTAGCAATCACGGGTAGTTTAATAACTACAGGTAACATAGTCGAAGGGGCTGCAACATTAAAAGTTGTCGCTACTCCAAATTTATCCTCTGTTATAGACAGTGGATACACTTTAATAGGTACAGACCATCCAAGTGCTACGGACTACAAGAAAGGTGGAACTGTAACTGCCGCTGCTCAAACTGTAGCCGAGTTAACAATAAGCACTCTAGGTAGAGATGTATTAATTTTATTTAATCCTACATGTACAGGAGCAGATGTTCCAGAGTATAATGGTGTGGCTATTTTTGGTACAATGGCTTGTCAATTGCAAATTAAAAAAGGTAGCACAGTTATGGCTACTGGAAATATTTATTCAAATGATGGCACTAATTTTGTAGGTGGTTCTATTACAGCTTTGGACACTAGTCCAAACGGTAGTTTAGCCAGTCCTGCAAACACAACCTACACTTGTACGTTGTCTATAATAGAATTTACTACTCCCGAAGTTGCAGGTGGAGTAGGGCACAATAAAAAATCTGTAGTAATAGGCGGTAACGCTGTTGCAGTAGAGATGAGGGTATAACATGAAATGTGAATGTAATAAAAAAGAAGAAAGATTAAAAGAATTAGAAGAACTTGAAAAACAGTTTGAGAATGCGAAAGCTACTGTTGCTTATTTGCAAGGTTCAATAGTAACCTATAACAAATTGTTAGAGTGCGATTGCGGAGATGAGTGTGCATGTCAGAACAAGTAGATGTATTTGAAGAATACATAGACAAGTATATGGAAGAAGTACAACCAGAACAAACTCGTGAAATTATTATGCAAGGATTAGCTTGGCATGTGTTAACAGAGTTTGGGTTCGGTTCAAAGCCTATAGGTATGATAGGTTATAAGATGGTAACATCCGGGTACACGTACCCGCATTTATATCTAGAATTTATATACATAGATAAAGCATATAGAGCTAGGTATAAATTTTGGTTAAAACGTATCGCTGATTTTTGTAAGAATTTTAGTTCTAAGAAAGTTGAGATACAAGGAACAAGAAGAACGAAACGATTAATAGAAAAAATCTTTAAGAAAAAACCGTCAGTATTTATATATGAAATAGATGCAGATGAAGTAGGAGAACATTATGGGTGGTAAAAGTAAATCAAGGAGTAAACAAATGTCAGTTAGTGGACCAAGTTCACAACAATCATTTTACTCTAATATGATACAAGAGGCTTTCTTTCCGGGAAGTACAAATACAGGAGGATATATAACCGATGCACAAGGTACACGAGAAGGTGCACTGCGTAGACCCGATGGGGGTAAAGTTGGTTATGGTGTCGCACAAGGTTATGATAGTGCTAAAGATTATCTTGATAAATTAACAACTCCAAGAAAATCTGCATTACCAGGTTCGCCAGGTCCTATAGCAAGTAGTCAAGACCCTAGAGGTCAGGTAACAGCTAGACAAGAAATGTTTGATACTCAAATGAACACTACTGAGCAGGATTTACGAGACCAAGCAGAATCTATCCTACCTAGTTTTGATGATGCTAAGTATAAGGATTTCTTTGCAAAGTATGAATCAGGTGAGTTACCGGAAGAAACTAGAAAACTTACTTCAAATGTAATTAACATGGTGCAAGACCCAGTTGCAGCAAGTTCAGAACAAATGTCAGAAATATACAGAATGTCTGGAGCAGACGGTGCAATGTCATTACCAGACCCAACTCCATTACAAGATGAGGTAACAGAAATATTTGAAGGATTACCAAATGCAATGACTTCGTTTATGGTAAATGTTTTTGATGATAGTACAGACGCAGGTATGGAACGAGAGTTAGAAAACTTATCTTCTGCTATATATGAAACAGCAGCAAGTCAAGGAGAAGATTTACTTAAATCAACTCTGGGTGATTTTGCTTCACAAGGAGTAGCTACTTCAGGTGCTGCCCTAAATGCAATCAAAGATGGGGTTATAGAAATAGCTAAAAATACAAATGCTCAACTAGCTCAAGCAAGAATTCAAGCTCTAGGTACTCTGTACCAGGCTAGACAAACGGGTGTTTCATTACTATCAGATTTATTACAACGAGGAGAGCAACAACAAAGTTTAACTTTATCTAAGAATATTAAAATGTTAGAACTTGAATCGGCAAAACAATTAAGCAAAATAAATGCACATACTCAAATGCAGTTAGCAATGAACCAACAACAAATGCAATTGTTTGGTATAGCAGTCGATGAACAAAGACAAGTCGAACAGAACAAAGAAAGAACACAGCAATTTATTTATACCTTTATGGGTAACATGGCTACAGCCGGACCAGGAAGTTCTTACGGAACATCCTCATCTAGAAGTAGTTCATTTAATATACAACCAATTTCATTAGGCTTCACCGTGGGTTCTGGTTCTGATAGAAGACTTAAAGAAGATATATCTCTAATTGGACAATCACCTAGTGGAATCAACATATACAAATTTAGGTACAAAGATTCAGAAGGATATTACCAAGGCGTTATGGCTGACGAAGTTTTTGAAGCAAGTATTCTAAGAGCCGATGGTTATTATTCAGTTGATTACAATAGACTAGATGTAGAGTTTAAGGAGGTCCAATAATATGGCAAACGAAAAAAAATATACAACGGATAATGAAGGATTAAGACTAAGAAATTTTGATATATTTGGATTAAAAGTAGGCTTTCCATCTGGAATGGACCTGTCTAAGGCTGCAATACAAAGGTTAAGTATAGATGCTAGTAAAGAATTAAGTAAGAAAAATGAAGGATTACCAGTAGAAACAAATACAGGACAAGAAGATTTCCTAGGTCGAGGTTCAGGTGGGGTAAAAGAAAGATATAGTGGTGTTGACAGAGACCCATTTAGTATAAGTGAATCTCCTAATTTAGCAAATGTTAAAGAATTAGAGGGCGAAGTAGGTTCTGCAGAACAAAAATTTTTATATGATAGTACATCAGTAATTAATACTGCTTTAGCGGATTACAATTATAAATTAAAATATATACAAGACAATGAAAATTTATTAACAAATAATCCAATATACAAAACTTTACTTAATAACTTGTCATCATCTAACTTAACTGATGCACAAAAAGTTGATGCAAAATTTGCTCAAATAAGTTTATTAGCAAATGCTGATTCTGAAAGTACCGTACAAAACAAAAAAACTAGCGATGCATCTTCAACCTACGACAAAAACTTAAACAAAGTTAAAGCATTTGTTTTGAATCCGGCTACCTCCAAAGGAGGTATGTTTTCTGGTCTTCTAGGCACAGAAGCATACAATCCAGTTGCTGCTCTTACTCACGGGCTTTTGTATGAAGGTATACCTGGAAAAGATACTTACGGTAAAGAAGTAACGCCTGATAAATCAGCTAATCCAAACTACACAAGAACAAATCAAATTGCAGTAAAAGATAAAGATGGAAATATTAAATATCAAGAAGTAAAAACAGAAATAGATAATCCGTATAAAGGTAAAGAGTACTTAAATTCTGCTGTTGTTATTAAAAATCCAATGAATCTATCTGCGGGAATGGGCAAAGATGGCATAGAGGTATCTGGCTCTGATATGGAATTTGAAGATATTAATAACTATTCTTTAGCTAGTTTAAATCATAAAATTAACATAGGCGATTTAAGTGAAGCAGAAGCACTAGACATATTAAAATTGCGAATAAGAAGAAGTATATTTACCGGTGATGGGGGAGAAAATTATAATCCGTTAGTACAAGAACAAACAGGATTAAATGTAACTACTAACATAGATAGAGGGTTAAACGCAGAGTTACTAGGGGCTGCTGGACTTGATGGGAATATTACAGCGATTGCTGAATCTATGTTAAACCAGAGTAGGCAAATAATTGATGCTAGAATTGAAGCGGGGTATGAAAGATACGTTGCCGCAATAAAGAAAACAGATGGTGACGCATCACCATTATCCATGGAACAATATAGATTATTACATGATAAAGAGATGTCAGAATTTTTTGAGGCTGGAGATACATTTACAGCGTACAAACGAGAAGAAGACCAAAAGTATTTACAACAGTTATACAGAGCAGATACAGGAGAAAATGTTGGATACGTATTAAATGATATTTCAAATGTTTTACAACAGTATGGTTTAGGTGAGAATTTGTCTGAACGACTTGGAGCTCCGGTAATGCAAGTAATTGAACAAGTAGTAACAAGTGAACACCACAGTGAGGTAATAAATACCCTTGTCACTGTATTAAAAGATGGTATAAGTAATGGTGGTGAAATTTCAGAAGAACAAGTAAACAAGGATATAGAAACTATACTTAAAAAAGTATTAGGTACTAAACAATATGCATCCTTAAATGCACTTAAAACAAAACTTTCAACTGATTTTGGCAGAAAAGACCCAACGTATCAACCTTTCAATGGTGGGGCTAAATTAGCTAACAGTGTTAATTATAGCTTAGAAGAAACTACTAGAAAAGAATTATACGATGAGTTAAATAATATGACAAAAGACCAACGTAAAAAAACTCTCCAAAAAATACACCCAAGTTTAGGAGGTGACTCGAAGTTACTGGCAACAGTAGATAAATTAACTAAACAAGCATACAGTACAATGACTGCATCATCGGGTACTTCTGTCTTAGAAGAAACTGCAGACGATATAGAAATGAATTTGGATACTGATGTGACTGATGAATTAGCAGATGTTGATATTACAACTATTGCCACTGTTATGAGTGCACAGATACCCGAGTTAGGTGCATTAGGTATTGACACAGTAAGTTATCTAAGTGAATTTTTAAGTGAAAATAATATTGACGCAAAGTTTTTACCGGACATACTAGACAGAATAGAATACACATAAGTTAGGAGAATATATGAGTAGTTTTCAAGATAGATTAAATATGCCAGACGAGGATAATACACCCACAGGTGTTGTACCTCTTGATGACAAATTAAATCAAAAACTTCTAGACCTACAAAACAAAAACAATATGAGTATAGATTCGGGTACTGTACCCGAGATATCCATGGACGATAGTATTGTTTCTGCGTCTCAAATAGATAACAATAAACCACCTTCAAATTTATTAGGCAAACTTCGAGATACTTTTGCTGAGTCAGAAAGTTTTACGGGTGTTGCTGACTACTTAAATAATACTTTTCCTAATATAGACAACTTAGAAAATATTAACGACCCAACTGTGTTACAATCATTTGCTTCTGGTTTACTACAAGATGTATCTGTGAATGAAATAAAAGATTATGGTGACCGAATTGCTGGAATGAAAACAGATGGAACTTACGATGAGAATAGTGACCTACTGCAAAAAATTAATTCTGGTGTATTTGGTATTGGTGAACTAATCCAATTTATGGGCATAATGAAAGTAGCTCGTGCAGGAGCTGGTCCTACAGCACAATTCCTTGCTGCAAAACGTATCATTGATGCAAGTAGTCGGTTTATTAATCCGTCTATAACAAAAAATGTTGCTAAATTTATTCCGGGTTCTACTGCTCGAAAACATTTTGTTGGAGTTGCAAGAAATCAAGGAGAAGCTGTTAGAATTGGAACTGCGTTTTTATTAGAAACTGGTTTATGGAAATCACTTAATCATTCTACTACTGAGGCTGCTTTGTATGCAGGAGGTTTTCCTCTTGCTTTTAATAGCTACATAATACCCGGTATAAAAACTGCATGGAAAGGTGCAAGTGGTTTTGTTAAAGGAAAAAGCAACCGTAAAGGCGAAACAAGTATTGTACCTCAAACAACTGATGATGGTCAGTTAATTCCATTAAATAATATTAAAGAAATACTTAATTTAAGTAAAAAAGAAATTGAAGAAGCACGTAAAGTTTTACCTAAAAATGACGGAAGACATGTTTTATTTGATGAAATAGAAAAACTACAAACTAGTGATAAAGCTACTATACAAGAAGTTACTGGATTAATTAAAGGATTAGAAATAGATACAAAACAATTAATAAACACTCATAACAAAGAATTAGTAGGATTGTTTAACGGATTAAGTGGACAAGAAATTAAAGTAATATCAGGACAAACTGTTGCCGGTTCAGGAAAACAAACTGAAAAAATTATGTTAAAAATACAGAATGCACATAAAAAACGGTCAGCAGAATTTTTCGAAAGCAGTCTTAATGAATTTGATAACATACTTAATAAATTTGTAGATGACAGTTTGCTAGGATTAAATAGTAAAACAATGAAATTTGATGCTACAACAATTCAAACAATTGAAAAAAATATTATAGGAGACTTAGAGCAGTTGTTACTTACTGATGCAAATCCTGTATTAAGAAACATGTTTGCTTTAGGTAATTCTGCAAAAAAAGGTGTTAAACCTTACGCTATATTTAACGGATTCAAATCTCAAATACAACGTAAAATTAGACATAAGATACAAACTCGAGGAGTTGCAACTCAAGAAAACTGGTTTAGGAATATAGGTATTAATGCAAAAAATACTGACGCTGACAATATTGATATAATAAAAAGCACTGTAAATAATTTATTAAAAAGTGGAACTCAAATTTTTAATACTAAAACTACATCCCAATTAGAAACATTAGGCACAGTAATAAAACAAATTAAACCAAAGATAACTAAAGAACCCAGAGGATTTAATTACAATAGAAAATTAGACAAATACGAACAAACATCAACAGTGAATATTGTCACTGTACCAAAGAAAACTTTGGATAAAATTCTTAACATGAATGATAAAGAACTGTATGCTTTAGGTAGAGATTTTAATTTATCTCTTACGCAAATATCTAGAGCAATTAAAGATTTACAAAAACATGTAAAGGAATCTACTCTTGACGGAAAGTCATTAGGTCGGATGGACTTCTTTAACTTAAAAAGAGAAAAAGGTATGTATTATTTTAGTGGAAAACATGGCGGTATGCAAATTGCTAGTTTATTAAATACAATTAATAAATTTACAAGAAGTAAAATGTATAAGAATATAGCAAAAGAAGGTACAACAAGTTACATTGCTAGACGTGTTTATAATAAAGGTGCTGCATTAGGTAGGCAATCCAAATTAAACCAAACACAAAAAACTATAACACGAGCAGAAGGACGTACACCTGTTCAAGAAAAATCCGCTACTATAGCTTCACGAGAAGCTAAAGGGTTTATACAAAATTTAACTGACCGTGCAACTTTAGCATACTATGGCTTAGACCCATCAGACTTACGAAACTTTACAAAAAGATTAAAAAAACGTCAAGCTGGAATAGATGCAATAGAAGAAAAATTTTCAAAAGGTTTTTATGAAGCAAGTATGGGAGGTCCTAAACAAAAAATAATGAGGCTTGAACAAATTTTTAGTCAGTTAAAAGATAAGTCTCGAGTTCTTGGCGGACATTTTGATGTATTCAATAAATTAAGCGATTTGAAAACAGCAGTTAAAATGGTATCAGAATATAATTCTACTAACGCAACTCTTAATGGTAGCAAAGGATTTAACGTATTTACAAAAGATTTGGAAGCAATATTAAAAAAGGTAGATGGAGCTAAACGTAGCACTGAAAAAGTTGATATAGCTATGCAAAGAGACTATAACAATTTTGTAGCTAATTTTAATAAATCTGCAGATAACAGTCATGTTATGGTACAAGATATACAAGATGTGATGATAGGTTTAGTTGAAAGTACAGGGCTTAAAAAAGACATTATGACTCGAGCTTTGCCTAGTGTTTTCAGGGCGTTAAATGATTTTGTTAAAACTGATATGGCTACATTATATGGAAAATTATCTCGTAGAGTAGAACAAGGAAGTCAAAAATTTTCTGAACAATACCAACCTTTAGTAAAAAATATACAAGAATTTTTGGCAAAAGGAAAAGTAGACGAAGCAGAAAAATTCCTAGCATCTGCCATTATTAAAGACAGAAAACTACAGCAATTTCTTGTTAAAGACAACTCTCCGTTCGGTGAATTGTTATTATTACAAAGAGCTATGGGAGACCCCGGATTACGTAGTGTCTTAAAAGAAACTATATTAAGAAACAAAAACCATACTCATATGTTGGATATAATGAAAAAATTAAATCAATTTGTTAATCCTAAATTTTTTGGGGATGTGCCTACTACTGGGGCAAACATACAAAACATGTCTACTATGCTAGGAGATAGTCAGTTAAAAGGTCAAGGTGGTGTCTTTGGTAGATTCTCAAATTACTTCTTTACTGAAATACATAACATAGCTAGAAGTTCTGGAGATGATTCTTTATCATCAGTTAATAATTTAATATCTGATTCAATACAAAAATTACAACGTCTAACTTCAAAAGGTGGACCTATTGATTTGGATGTAATAAATTACAATAAAGGATTAGACGCTGCTCTTAAACAAATTAACAAAGGCAGAAATGCAGCTCAACAAATGACAGTTAAAGATGTAGACGATATAATTGTAGCATTGGATAAACTTGAGACAGAGGCTGGTGGAAAATTAGCAAAGTCTGTTGATTACTTAAAAGCTAAAGATTCTATAATGGGTAAATTACCTGTAGAAATTAGACAAGTTATAGATGATTTTTATGACTTAACTTGGAAACATGCAGAAGCATATAATGATGAAATTAGAAGACTACAAGCTTTATTCAAAACTAATAATGTGTTTCCTGATACAGGTACAGCAGTCCCTTGGCGTAAAGGTTTAGGGGACGAATTACAAATTATTGAAAGAAGAGAAAATTATTTTCCACGATTTACAGACAGACAAAACCAAGAGACTTATGAAATATACTCACAAACTATTGGTGCTGGTGGTAAAAAAGGTCCTGTAGTTCGAGTACATGACACAGTTAAGTCATTAAAAAAAGTACACGAAGTTATTAGAAAACATGTTGATAACAAAGCATTAGGAAAAGACGAAAATATTGTATATAGTTTTAAGGTCAACCAACCTATGGCTAATGTTGGTGGTGCAGATGGGATACCTCGTTCCAGGTTAAATTTAGTATTAGATGATATGGACCAAATGACATCTATGGACCATAGGGCAATACAAAAATTACTAGATGACGGTACATTTAATTATGAAACTTTCTACCACAAAGCTTTTGTGTCTGGACCTAGTATGGTAAAGAAAAGATATAATGTAGACGGAGCTTACGAAACTAACCACATAAAAGCATTAGAAATTTACTTAAATCGAATTGTTCGACACACGTCTATGTTGGAAGCAGTAGTAAAATCAGATTCATTGTTAGCTTATTATTCTAAGACACCTCCTTTATTTCAAGGCGGAATAAATGGAATTGGGTCAATGAAAGAATACATACCTTATTTGTCCCGTATGATTGATGAAGCTCTTGGTAGACCATCCACAACTACTAAACAAGTAAATGATGCTATGAATGAATTAATTAGTACAGGATTAAAAAAAGTAGGTATCAATACAAATACTAATTTTGACATACGTACTTTGGTTAATGTTAATAATAAATACAATTACTTCTCACAATTTGCATCCAACATTGCTGCCGCATTTATTCAAACAAACATGGCGGCTACCTCAGTTGTACCATCGTTGGGTAAACACGCAATAAAAGGAATCCTTAATAAAGATGCTATTCGATTAACTCGAGACGTTGGTCGATTTAATGCTATGAAACAAAAAGCATCCACACTTCCAAATATCAAAAGCATTGCAAGTAAACATGAAAAATATTTTGAAAAGATGCGAAAAGAAGAACCAGAAAAATATCAAATGATAGAAGATATCCAAGAGTTATATACACACAACAACTTAAATCTTGATAGTAGTGGTGCTCTATTACTAGCCGATACTTTTGTATCTCAAGTAGGAGGAACTGGAGCTAAAGGATTTGTAACAAGAAATTGGGACAGGTTGGGTGAAGTTGTAAATTATGCTACTAAACCATTTAAGAAAGGAGATGAGTTGCCTAGGAAAATGGCAATTAGAGCAGCTTATTTGTCAGCCGATGATGTCTTTACAGATGTAGTAAAAAAACTTAATATTCTAGGTCTTGATTGGAAAACAAAAACTTACAATGTTAACAAAGTATTAAGTATGATACGTAATGCAAAAGGTATGTCAGCCTTAACTCCTCTAGAAGAGAAAGCTATGAGCCTAATAGTTAATTCAGAAGCTAGAACCTTTATGAAAAAAGGAAGATATGAATTCGCTAAAAAAGTAAGCAAGGGAGATAAATACACTTATCAAACAAATCGAGACTTTAAGAAAGATTTAGCTACTAGATTTCAAGAAGATACAAACCATTTATATAATGTATCGCACAACACAGCCTTTATGAATAACCAAGTATTAAAATCCTACAACCTATACAAAAAATTTGCTGTTAAAGAGTTTGGCAGAATAACAGGATTGTTTCAAAAACAAGATTACAAAACTGCAATGGGTTCTTTGTTGGGTTATGGAGTCCTTGGTGGTGCTATAGGTGTTCCATTCGGAAAAGATTTATTAGCTCTGTATTCTTGGGCATATAGAAGTACAGCAGGTATCTTTGGGACTGAACGTGGATTACCTTCAACTGGGGCAATAGACCCAGAGTTCACTTTACGAGCATCCGGAGATAATTGGGTTAAAAACTTAATTGGTTTCGGGGTAGGAGCCACAGCCGGTGTTGATTTAACATCATCCAGTAGTGTGGGTTTAGGTACTTATTTTGACCCTCGTGGTAAAGGGTTTCTTTATGGTAAAGGTGCTGTAAGCAAAGGTCTAGATTTTGCTGCAAACGTAGCTTTAGGAGATACTTATATTAGGTTAAGTAAATTTTTACAAACAATGTTTAATCGTCCTGTTACTATAGCATCAGAAGCTATGGTAACTGACCATGAATTTGGAGCAGATGCAGCTTATGAAAACATAGAAACAAAAGAAAACATTAGATTGCTTGAAGGTGTATCTCATTTGTTTCCTGGTTCAAAACATGTGTTTAATGCAATAGCTGCTATATACGGACAAGGACCTATGAATTATGAAGGTAAACCCTCTGACGTATACAACGCCTTAGCAAGAGACGAAGACGGTACCCTGGATAAAGGTTTCATATTTGCAAAAGGACTTGGTTTCACTAGTATGGACCAAAAATTATTTGACCAGAATAAAAGTGGTATTCGTAAACAAAGATTAAATGAAGTTCTTAGAGTAAGACAAGAAGCAGGTATCAGGGAAGTAATACTTTTACAGGGAGAAATTGAAAAGTTAAAGTACTTCCAACCAGAAGGGTATGAAGATGATATAGATGCAAATCTAACAGAGATAAAAGAAATTAGTGAGAACTTACAACTAAGTAGAGAACAAATTAAAAATGAAGTAGTAACAAAAGGAATAGGTGCTGGAAGATTAATAGAACGAGGTGGAAATATTCTGGAAAAACAAGAGAAAAAAAATCTTATAGACGAAGGTTACATAGATAAAAATACAGGAAGATTTATTAAACAAAAGGAAAGAATCAAAAGACGACAAGAAAGAAAATAAGGAGGGTATTATGGATATAATGAGTTATGTGCCTTGGGTACTAACAGGTGCTATGTCAATTGGTGGATATTTATTTAAGAATAAATACGGTCAGTTCAAAGTTATCATTGAAACATTTGTAGATATGATTGAAGATGACAAGGTTACACCAGAAGAGTTAGACACTTTTATGAAAGAAGTAAAAAAACTATTAGGAAAATAATATGGAAGTTATACACTGGATAGATTTAGGTGATTTTTATCGACCAATTGAAGTGATAATTATAGATAAAGATGCCTTAGAACAAAAAGCAAAAGAGCTTGGTGTCTATGATGACGGTGATATAGTAGAAGGTCTCTGGGTTAGCAATGACCACAGTATCTATGTTAGCTCAGAGCCTGTACACAATACCGCTGAGTTTGTTTTGTTACATGAATTAACACATGCGTTTGACGATTTATGTGACGCACACACAGAAGAAGAAAATCAAGTTGATTGTAAGGCTGGTTTGTTAGCGGGGTTTTTAACGCACAACCCTAAGTTAATAGAGGCAATTAGAAATAAGGAGTTAGTATGAGTTACGAACACATTAAAAGACGTATAGTAGAACACAATGATATGTACTATGCAATTGACTATAGAATTTGGGATGAGAAAAATAACACATACAAGATAATTGAAAATGATGCTGAAGCAAAACGTGGTGTCGCAAACAACTTAGTAGAAACTATACATGTTTTTGAAACAAAAGACCAAGCCGATAGGTACGATGAACGGCAAAACAAATCACCACAAGGTGCCAATGATGCATTACAATTTTATTGGAAACAATTAGAAGAAAGCCCAGAGTATGATACTTACACACGAAAGATGGTAAAAAACGCACGGCTAGGCGGTAGACCACCTGTTGTACTTAGTGACCAAACAACAGATAGATTTACTGGCGACAGAAAAAAATACCATGATATAAGTATATTTGATGCTGTAAATAAAGGTGCTACAGTAAGTGTTACTGATAAAGATGACCGTGGTCCTACAATAGGTAAAGCTATAGGGGCACAAAAACACACATTTTTTGAAGATGAGGGTGTTCCAATAAGTAACATAGAAAATTACGTAGGAGGTATGTTGGGATATTCTAGTTCTGGTTATGGAAAATTAAACCCAGAAACTATGCAATATAAATACAATGTAGGTGACCCGTTGTACGATTCTACTGCTGCCAATGTGTTTTCTTTTCTTAAAGAAATGATGTTTAATAACAAATCACACAATATATTTTACGCAAGAAATACTCGATACGATGGGTATGCAGAAAAAGAAGAAGGTAAAAGTTATGAAAATTTAGTTGATTCTTATCTAGAGGATGCTCATAATTTGATACATAAAAATAAAGAACATGTACCAGAGTTTGAAAAAGGAACTACTCCAAATACTCTAGAAAATATACGATTACATTTAGTTGCTCAAATATTATTAGAGAACGATTACCGAGCTAAAGGTGACCCAAACAAGATAGCAAGAGATTTTAATTCTGATGCGACTTATAAACGGGATGTAGAAATAAATGTATTGAAATCATTACCGTTTCTTACCGACATACTTGAACAAACTGAGAAATGGATAATGACAAACGAAGGGTATGAACGAGGTTATGCTGATGTTGCTATTGCTAATCCACAAGATAGGGGAGCTTTACTAGACACTATAAATAAAGCATTAGATATTGAGTTCAAAGATAATTATAAACCTATTAATACAGGATTTATACCTGAACATGTAAGAGAAGTATACAAAAACTTACCCCCAGTACATGCAACAAAAGCAAAAAAGAAAATGGAAAGCAACATTCCCGAACATACCGATGTAAATGCAGTGTTAAAAAATGCCAGAGAAAGAACAAACAAACGTACAAGACCTACTAATATGCATGGACGAGTAGCCGATGTACAAGTGGATAACTCGGGTATTGTACCCGAGCCTGGACCACCACCAAAAGATGTAAGACCAAATCTGTTTAATAAATTTATGGAATCTGTCGGTAAAATGGGAGTAGGTAAAAGATGAATGATTTAAGTTCTATAGAAAGTATTATAACAAACCTAGGGTTTCCTATACTTGTAGCTTTGTTTGTATTGTATAGATTAAATTATAGCTTAGAAAAATTACGCACTAGTTTAGACAAACTGTGCACAGAACTAAACAACAGAGAGTTAGTATTAAAAGAACTAGTACTTAAAGTAGACTACTTAGAGCAATCAGTTTACCGTACATCAAACATTAAGAGGAGAACAAATAGACAATGAAATACCTGCTAATATTTTTACTGCTAGTATTACCAACTTACGCTACAGATAACAGTACTGCAACACAAACCAATACAAGTGGGACGAACACCAGTATCTCAGGTGGATACACCTCCACGACAACAAACAACAACGATGGTCAAACTAACAGCACAACCTCCACAACGACCAACGCTACTACGCATAACAACTCCACCAACAACAGTAATAAAAACGACATACCGGTGCCCACAGCCAGTGCACCAAGTATGAGTTCTTACTCCCAGGACTTGTGTACTGTTGGTGTTAGTGCTGGTGTTCAAGTCCCTGGAATAGGTGTTGCTGCTGGTACATATTTTACAGATGAGAATTGTGAACGTATGAAACTATCTAAGTTATTGTATGACTTTAAT
>Ga0099847_1000081_pt1 | contig 28144 bp, 50 predicted proteins | sample CB_VirMetaG_2_FD_78178 | JGI IMG/M metagenome (GOLD analysis project Ga0099847, IMG submission 78178) | Freshwater to marine saline gradient viral communities from Chesapeake Bay - CB_1504_2 Viral MetaG | ecosystem: Environmental > Aquatic > Marine > Coastal | place: USA: Chesapeake Bay...
ATCATCTTTCACCACAATATTTATGACATCTTGATCTTCGTTCTGAATTCCAATGATGTCAACATAATCAGCTCCAGAATCCCATATATGAGTTAGCGTATCGAGAAGCAGCTGTAAGCTAATTTTTCTAAATCTTATTTCTTTATTCTCCATCGATTTCTTCCTCCTGTTCTTTTGTCATAATTGATTTCCAGTTCTCTATAGGACATGCACAAGACAAGCATTTTGTTTTAGCTGACAGCGTACATCCACAATGTACACAATGTGCATCTAAACGTATTGTCTTGTGATGCTTAGAATGAAACTTGCAATCATTGCAAATGCTCATTCTTTCTGCTGACACTTGATCAATCTGTTCCTTTAGACTTTCTTCTGGAAGCAGCTTGTTTTTCCAGCCTTCGTAAATCTGTGTTAAGCTCATTTATCTTATTCATTAATATTTTACGCTTCAACAACATCTGATCAATATCATCATTCCACTTCTCCGTTCTAACATTGCTATCAGAGCTAGAAATCCTATCTCTAAGAATTCTTATTTTACTATCTAATGCATCAAGCTTTTTCTGTGCAGCTCTATCATTCCACTTTAACGTACCAAATCCAGAAATCTCCACTGTCTTATTCTTCTGTAGAGCTGCTAACGTTGTGTCAAACTGATGTCGTATTATTTGATCAACAACATTAACATCCATTTTTAAAGAACTGGCAAGCTGTTTAACAAACCAATCCCTATGGGACATTGAATTAGGCTTTTCCTTCATGCAAAATCTTTATCTCTAATGTAATGTCTGTAGAGAAATCTAACGATATGAGAGGATTGACAACAATCTTTCCATCCTTCTTAAGAAGAAGATTTCTTTTTTTGAGCTTAGACACCATATTATTCACTGTAGCCCCTGTTGTCTTATATGTTTTACAAAACTTGTCCCTATTACTAGGAACAGAAATACTTCCAGAAACAGCAATGAAAGACATCAACTGAACTTCCCTTGTTGTAAGCATCAAATCGTTCAATGCAGAAAGAACAGAATAATATCTGTACGACACGCCCGTGTCATTTTTTAATTCCTTCTTTAATCGTTGTACAATCATTTCCTTATTGGTTTCTAACAAATATAAAACATCCTCCGTGAAAATAACAAATTTTATTATTTCTGTTTTTCAATTGAGTGCCCCTCCCTCACTGATTGTAATAATCAAGCCCCCCACCAAAATTTTAAAAATTTAAAAAAGTTTCTTGTGCATGGGAGGGTGGGTTACATCATATTGAAACCCCCTGCGGGGCGTGGCAAGTTGGGGGTAGTCCCGTGCTTGCTTTTGCGCCTGGTTCGAAACAGGAATGCGGGGGACTAATCAAACCACTCACGATGGCTGATTCTTCTTTGCCAGTAAAAGTTGTAATTACAACCTATTAGAGGCAGTTTTCAACCCAATCCTTGAGCAAGATGGGCCATTTTACATAAACTACTATGCTCAACCTTTATTAAATTATTTAAAACCAAAAACACAAACTAAAATGTCAAAGACAGCAATTGAAGTAACAGGTAAGTCAATCTTGAAAGTTAGAGAACTTCGCACAGGACTACCTTATGGTCCTGAAACTAAACTGAAGAATGATACTTATTCTCAGTTCACTTACGAAGGAGAAGTCTTTATTGTTAACGATAGAGAAGAATTTGCTAAGGACAGAAAAGCAGGAAAGATTCACACAATCTTCTTGCTTAAGACTACTGAACCAATCACGAATGCTGATGGTAGTACTGGCAGTAAGATTCAGTATTCCTACGATGGCTACGCAAGCAATGCTCAAATGATTGGTCTAACCAACACTGAAGCAATCTTGCAGAACATCATGAAGGGTTCATTCAAAGCAGAAGCAGAACTTACTGAGGAAGACATAAAGGCATTGCAGCAATAACGCTGCTTTGCCAATATGCAAACAGTTACAGTAGCCTTGAGTAAGTCCTAAACTTAATCGTTACCTGCTAAGTCTTACGTAGACACATCTCTACATTATGTAAGCAAGGTGTTTAGGGTTCTAGTCTTAAATGACAAAAGAGTACTGTAACTGTAGGCATTACATAGCGTGGCGAGAAATCGCTGCGCTTGCCTTTTGTATATAGAAGAACATTCCAATGCATCATCTAGCAAATAGATGACACATATAAATACATGTTGCGTTGTATTATATGTGGTGTGAGGAAATCTTCTTTATAAAATACAATGGTTTTATGGTAATGTACAATTTAATAAAGTTTTACACGGGGAATTGTAAACTTCATGTTGTACTTTACTAATAAATAGTTGTGAGAATAAGAGTAGGAGTGTCACCACACACGTAATAATGATGTGTTTTCATAAGTGTTGATTTCTCTATTCACTATTTTATATAGCATTAAACACACTAAAATGGCTGTACACAGCTAAACAAATAGTCATGTCTACCTTTATACAAACAGGTGTATACACAGAAGGATGTATCATACCAGTAACAACAGAAGATCCTTGCATTCAAGTTCTTCATGATGAGTATGCAGAAACATTTAGTATTAACCTTTATGTAGGTAATACTTGGATTGACGAGATTACTATGGCTAACTACAATAGCATGTGTAATGATGTTTCTAGCTTAGCTGTCTATTCATTCAAAGGAGAATATCTAGGTAATGTATGGAAACTTGTTCAAGAGCAGTTATCTTATGTGTATGCTAGAATTAATTATAAGAGCCTGTAATAGGGCTCTTTTTGTTTTATTCACATTTTAAACGCACACATTTGTATGTACATCATCGTTAACAAATCGAAAAGAAGCACCATTAAGTGTGAAGGTGATTGGCCTGATCTTGATGAAGAATTAAATGCAGGTGATAAGATAATTGTAATTAGTCTTTATTCTAACACTATTAAAGTTCCATATTATACAGAATTTAATGGTATTGTAGAATGGAGATGGGATGATTATCCTTTTGATCCTAATTATTTCAACATTAAAACCCCAATAGATATATGAAAGTATATGTAGTTTATTACGATAATGGACATCCTTATGAAGAGCATGATGTTAGTGTTAGTAGGATCTTTCTTAATGAGGATAGTGCATCTAAGTATGTCATTGATAAGAACAACAACAGAGAGTTTGTTGCTATGACTAAAGAAGAATATTATTCTCAAGATGAAGATTGTATTGGTCAATCCTATGAAGATTGGTTGATGTATGAAAAGTCATCATGGGATTATTACAATTGTGGTAGATACTTCTATTCAGAAACAGAAGTATTTGAATAACTGTAAACTATATGTTACGAAAGTTTAGAGTCATGAATGTCTTTTATTCGTAATCCCTTGTTTAACGGACTGTGGGTTAACAGAACGTCTTAATGCACCATTCTCACTTCCCAAGGGTGAGCAGTTGTAATTAACTAACTATAGATTAATGTCTGTAGGAGAACTATGTTCCTTGGCTCTGGTAAATAGAACCCAACCATGAGTAATTACAACTGAGTGCAGAGGGATTGTTATAATGTATTAAATGTTGTAAGTAATCAAGTAGGATGTATGATTCTGACTCCAACAATAGATTGGGTTAACCTTGATGAAAGAAACAATATATACATTATAATTTGGAGGGTCAGATGCTCCCAAGCAGGTGCAAGGCCTGCATTTTTTATTTACATTCATTTAAACGCACACAAACGTTATGAGAACATTTAAAGATTTATCATTTAATACAGTGGAAGACAATATTAATTGGATTCGTGCATTTATGAAGTTTGACAATGGATATGGTGTATCTGTTGTTAAAGGTCCACATAGTTATGGTGGAAAAGTGGGATTATATGAACTTGCTGTCTTAGATAGTGATGGTGATGTATGTTATGATACACCCATCACTGATAATGTAATAGGCTTTCTTAAGCCTGAAGATGTTAGTAAACACATGATTGAAATTCAAGAATTACCAAATTTAAACACACAAACCAAATGAACACATTAAAACTAGTGAGAGCTATAGCTGTTGGAACAGCTTTGCTTGCAGGTATTCTATCTGTCCTTATGATTTTATTCACAGGAACAGCACTTAGAATGGGTGTAACAGATGGACAGTTTCTTGTCACTGTTATTGTATTCCTTATTTCTACATTGTATTGGTTGGCTGTTGATGCTCTTATTAGAAGAGATGTAGCTGAATCAGAGGCAGTAAAGAAGATTCATCAAACAACATTTAATCAAGCTGCTATATTGATGATTCTTTGTATTCTTGGTTCAATCTCTCTGGTATTCCTATGAAATATGCCAGAGAGTGTTCCATTACAGGTGAAGGAATGAATCAAGGATGGGTGGGAGATGATGGGTGTTTCTATTTCAAATATGAAAAAGATGCACACAAATGGTGTGTAAGCAGAGGATATAGAGATATAGATGATGCTTATGGTGATGATGTAATTTATTATACAGAATGGGAAGACTTTGAATCAGATACTGAAGATTATGATAACTGACGAAGAATACAACTATAACATTCCATGTAGAGGATGTGAAACAAAGGAAGATGTCTATGAGCAACATGATGCTTATGGGTATAGCACAGGGTACTGGTGTGATGCATGTTACGAAAGTAATGTATATCCATACAGAAGAGATAGATATTTTGATGCCTCTTACGCTGGTGAAAGACTAGAAGATGATTATTGAAAGACAAAGTATTGTATCTGGTAAGGTTTATCAGATGGAACTAGATGTCACTCAACAACAGTTGAATGATTTTCTTAATGGAAGACTTGGCTTAGCTCAAGAAGCATTTCCTCACTTGTCTACTGATGAACGTGAGTTCATTATATCTGGTATTCATCCAATAGAATGGAGAGAATTATTTGGAGAATTAGAAGAATAAAACGCACATGAAAAAGTTAACTAAAAAAGAATTTAGTGAAAGAGTAGTATTCTATAGTCTACTCTTGGGATTAACCACCATGCTAATTGTATGGTGGATTAATTTTATACAAATCGTATTCTAATATGATTTGTGCGCCTGCTGAGCATCAGAATAAACTGCTCAATTATATAGCATTAAGTAAAAATCAAAACAAATAACACACAATTAAAGCAAGAACGCACATGAAAGCACACACAACAATTACAGATGTGTTGATGGACATCAATACACCTGATGCAGCAAAGAAGTTCATTGTGATTACAGATCACGAGAACAGTTTTTATTTCTCTTATCCTGAAGAAGATGAATTTACTTCTCTAAAAGGACAAGCTTTTCTTACACGCACATTTATTCCTTTTACAATCAGCGTGCATCAAGAAGTGGGATCTCATTTTGTTTACAAGTGGGATACAATGAATGAAGTTGTTAATCATTTTGACTTACTATTTAACTCTTGATAGCCATGAAAAGCGATGTTAGAAAAGTTGTAAGAGCAATTGGTAAACCTACTGACTTAGGTAAAAAATACTTTGAGTTTCCAACTAATAGAGATAGTGGTTATTCAGAAGATTTAGCGGAGAGTATGAGAATTTATGGATTTGTTGATCCTGTAAAAGTAATCAAGACAGATCTATTGGATGGCGTGGAAAAATTATACATTCTTGATGGTCATCATCGTGTAAAAACAGCTTCTTTCATGGGGATTCCATATAGTGTAGATATTCTTGATAATAAGTTTTCATCAAGAGTTGAGATTGTACATTTCATGACTACATTAAATAGTTCTCAAAGACCTTGGCATGTAAACGATTATGTAAGAGTTTATTCTAAACTAGGATTAAAAAGTTACATAGATTTGATTGAACTGAAAGCTGGTACACCTTTCTCATTTTATGCACTATCAATGGTATTGTCAAGAATGAATAAGTCTAATTTGACAGAATTACTAAAATCTGGAAGTTTCTACATTGAAAGATTCCAAGAGGGTAAAAGAGTTGTTGAATTTGCAAAAGAGCTCTCTAGAATTGGTAGATTATCAAATAGAATGCTTCTATCTCTAAATAAAGTTATGATGTTAGATAATTTTAATAAGAAGAAATTCATTGATGCATACAAAAAATATCATTTCTCATTAGCTAAAATGAGACTAGATAATTTTGATGATTTATTTACTAGCTGGTTAGAACAATGAAAGTTAAGAATAAAGAACAACTCGACAGAATAATCATTACGATGGTTAAGCTCTATCCTACAAATCTCACTTATGCCTTCAAACGTATAAGTGAGATTACAGGGATTCAATATTTGGTTATATCAAACAGATGGTATAGTAATATCAGACATCGTTCTGAGGTGGTTTATAAACTAGTGACTGATAATGTTGAAATCAAAAATACTAGAGTGATGAGATCAAACATAATTGGTAAACTCATGAAAATCTTCAGTATATGAAACCTCAACTGAAAGAACATATGAAAAATATGACAAGTTTTATTGCATTAATGCTCTCGTTTTACATATTTGTGTATTACATGATCACATTAGCAATGATAATCACGTGGAGAACATTAACTCTACATCCATCTCTTGGCTTTTTAGCTCATGTAATAGCTTCATTAGTGATCCTATTAACAATATACATGTATGAGCCACGTAAAGACCAAAACAATAAAACTCACAGAAGAAGAAATTGACAACTTTAGGGCAATTGCTGATAAGTTCAATGTCAAATTTCATGTTAAACAAGTAAAAAACAATTATCATGTTACAGCCCCTGAGGATAAACTAATCCAATGGGGCTATTATGAATAGAATTATGAGCGCATTCACAGAAGAAGAAATAGATGTCCTCTTAGAATTGTGGCGTGACAACCTCACAATTAAAGAGATGGCATGGAAAATGAAGAAGAAGCCTACACAAGTGTATTATCAGCTTAAGAAGCGTTCATTAGTAGGATAGTAAATAATTGGGTTTGATGTTAAACTAAGTCGTCAGTGCTTTCCAGTGACAATAAGCTCTCCGTTGTGGAGAGCTTTTTTATTATTTTAGCACTATGGAAGTTTATTTAGGAAAACAAGCGAAGAGTTTATTCTATGGTAGAGATGTTCCTATTAATTCAATAGGAGTGTTTCAAACTATAGGAGGAGATTGGTTGTATTGGTTCAATGATGATTGGACGTATGATACAGGGTGTGCTGACACAGAAGTGGAAGCAATGGAAACAGCAAAAAGAAATTTTAAAGCACGTAAAAAATTAAAAGATGATGAAACTATTTAAAGCACAAGAAATCAAAAGACCAGGAGACTTAGCACCAAGAGGTGTGAAAAGCACAATTAGAGGAACCTATGGGTTTAATGAAGTATTTGAGCATATATTTAATGAATCACGTAAACCAGATCCATTATGGAAAAGCAACTAAACACCTATAAGTATTGGGTAAGTCTACATTTAGATAAAAACAATGCAGAAAAATTCTTTGCTAATATGGCAAGTCAAAGACCAATATTAGATCCATCAGGAGAAGTTTTGGAAGATGAATTCATCTATTCAGCATTTCTTTGGGAAAAATCAAATGAGGGTCATGATTATTGGCAGAATATTCAAGAAAAACTAGAGCAAGATAATGGGTGGGTCGTTATTTGATATGCGAAACCTCATGTGGTTAGAGGCTAACTTAAAAGTTAGCTTCTACCAACCTGAGAAACTTGAGCAGGGTATGATATTTATGAATAGTTTATACCCAGGAACAGACAGAGAGTTTGTTGAGCTATGGTTGCTTGAAGAAGATATCATTGAAGAAGAATATGACAACTTCATCAACAAGAATGGTTTTCCTGTTGAGATAATGGTTACAATGGAGATGAAAAATCCTGATGAGCCTGATTACATTGTTGCATATTTTCCAGAAATAGGATGGATTCACCAAGATGACAATTCAATTAGAGAGTTTGACATTGATGATGCCAATTGGATTATTCAAAACAATAATGGATCAGTATGTGTGCTGATTGATGAAGAAGCTTATGATCAAGATGGTACAATCTACACAATCACAGAGGAACAATTAGTCATCATGAAGTACCAATTTGATGATGATATATATGATGAAGATCAAGATTGGGATGAATACTTGGAAGACTAACTAAAATTATGTATTTTACTAACGAAAAAAATTAAAACCAATGGCAGTAGAAATTTATTTAGAACCTGAACTAGAAGAGATGGTAGGTTCCGTAGAAGTAACAGAAGAGTGGAGACAGCTTGCTGAAGAACTTGGTATGGAAGGTCAGTTGAAACTGATAGCACCAAAGTCAGGAGAAGAAAGTGATAAGAATCCTTCTCCGTACATCCACATGAACGCTAAAGCAGAGCGTGTGTTTGCAATTCTTTGTCCTGAAGTGGTTGATTACAAGAAGTATGACAAGTCTACTATTCCAAGACAAGTGCTTAGAGAGATTGCTATAGCTGAAAAGGAGCAATTCTTTGATAAGATTTGTATTTGGTATGATGATGCTTCTCCAGATCCTCTTGTGGTTGGTTACATCAAGATGGGAAATTATGATTATGTCAAGCACATGATTGCTAGATTTGGTGATGAACTTCTTCCATTTGAGGAATTAGAACGTAAATCAATTATTAGACTAAAGAAGAGAATGACAGATAGATTAAAATCTGCTCTATCTAGTATTGATTCTACAGTGGATGAGTTCTTTAATCCCACTAGATACAATTCAGATGTTCTTAGAATTGAGTTTAATGGTGTTACATACAACCATAGATGTGGTAGTTAATGAATGTTTTAATCTATGACATAGAAACTCTAAAAGAAATGTTTCTCGTGGGGATTTATATTCCTCACGAGGATGCATATCATGAGTTTGAGGTGAGCAAAAGCAAATACGATCTAGAAAGATTTGTAGAGTTCTCAGAGAAGTATAAAGACTTCTATTGGGTGGGCTACAATAATCTAAGATTTGACAGTCAAGTTGTTGAATGGATCTTGAGAAAGTGCCATGACTGGGGAGAAAAATCTAATCTAGATGTAGCAGCTATAATTGCTCAGAAAGCACAGGATGTTATTCATGATGCTAACTACGATGTATTTGCTGAATATAGGGAAGAAGAACTATCTATAAAGCAGATTGATTTGTTCAAGATACATCACTTTGACAATAAGAATAGACGTGTTAGTCTAAAAAGACTAGAGTTTGAAATGGATCTTGAGAACATTGAAGAGATGCCAATTCACCACACAAAAGTGGGAATGACTCTAGATGATAGAAAGCTCACACGTCAGTATTGTAAAAATGATGTTATGGCCACCTATGAGTTTTATAAGGTGACAATAGGTGAAACAGATCATCCGTTGTACAAAGGTAATGATCAAATACAGTTAAGGCTAGATATAGAGAAAGAGTTTGATATTCCATGTATAAACTATTCAGATAGTAAGATTGGTGATGAGATCATCAAGAAATACTATTGTGAAGAAAAGAGAATGGATGTTAAGACACTTCCTAGAAAAGGTCATTTTAGAAAATACATCTTCATTAGTCAATGTATTGCTCCGTATGTACAGTTCAAAACTGTTCAGCTCACAGAGTTTCTTAAGAAGATTAAAAAGATGCGTCTGGAGCTTACAGATGATTTCAAGGAACATATACATTTCTATGATAATGTGTATTCTTTCATGAAAGGTGGATTGCACACAGAAAACAAACCAGAAGTGTTTGAGGAGGATGAAGATCATCTCATTATTGACTGGGACGTTTCTAGCTACTATCCTGCCATCATCATCAACAATAAGCAGTATCCATATCATTTAGGAAAAGAGTTTCTTACAGGCTATAAAAAGATGTATGAGAAGCGTCTTGAACTAAAACCTTTTGCAAAGAAGGATAAGAAGATTAAGGGTATTGTTGGTGCGTTGAAGCTTGCTGTAAATTCTGTGTATGGTAAATCTAGTGACATGAATAGTTGGATATATGATAGACAACTTACTATGTTTACAACTATCACAGGCGAATTATCCTTAATGATGCTTATTGAAGCGTATGAAACCAAAGAAATACGTATCATATCAGCAAACACTGATGGCGTTACAATCCACATTCATAAAAGTAAACTAGCTGAGATGGATAAGATTAATGCCTGGTGGTGTAAGGTTACAGGATATGAGCTTGAAAAAGCTGATTATAAAAAGATTATATTCTCAACAGTCAATGACTACTTAGCAATCAAAACAGATGGAGAAATTAAAAAGAAAGGGGATTTCCTTACGGATTTTGAACTTCATAAGAACAAATCCGCCAGAATTGTTCCTCTTGCTCTTGAGCGTTATTTTGTTGATAGTATTCCTATTTCTGAGACTATATCTCTTCATAAAAATCCTTTCGATTTTTGCATAAGACAGAAATCAACAAGTGATTTTCATTATGAGGGATATAGAAAAGGAATAGAACCATCTATTTACAATAAGCTTATTCGTTATTATGTAACAAGTGGTAGCGATGGTGAAAAACTATTGAAAATCAAAAACCAAGATTCACAGTCAACTGCACCAAACAGTTCACAAGTAGAGGCTGGTGATTGGTTATGTAAGGTGGTAAACTATCTTCCTGCAAGCACAGATGTTAAATCAATGAATATCAATTATCAGTATTACATTGATAAGGCTGAAAGTCTTGTATTGAAGATTGTTACAAAAGGTAAGAAACGAAAAGTAGAAAGAATTCCTAATCAAATTTCTTTATTTTAATTATGGAAAAGAAATCTTACACACAAATAGAAACATTACCTCCTAGTACTTTCACTCCTGTATATTTAAGATCAATGAAGATTCCAATAGTAAGAGGCAGTAGATACTTCGATCTGTCTGGTGTAGTACATGTAGTGATATATTCTAAGCCAGATGTGATTAAATTGATGCCACTGAAAGACAATCCAATGGTTGATGTTTGGGAAGTGGATGAGTTTAAAAACCAAGTGAGGCTTTTAAAATTCACACATGTTCCACATCCTCCAATAAACAGAACAAATGTTTCAGAACATCTTCTGGAATATCAGTTCAACATTATTGGTAAGACAATGGCCAACACAGTTATAGAAACAGAGTGGAAAAAAGAATGGAAACTGACTAAGAAGCAAAAAGAAATGTTCAAGAGCTATGCCCTTGGAATATTAAAAAAAGTTTTTAGATTCAATGGTGCAAAAGCTCGTGAAACATACGAGTTTTTTGATAAAAACTTTGGACTATTAACTCTTTAAGCTATGTCTGGTCTTCTTCTAATGTATTGTTTCTTTAGTACTGTGATATTTATTTTACTCATAGAATTTGCAAACAAAAACAATAGAAAACGATGAACACAAACGAAGATTATGAACACGATCCAATTAGAGAAGCTGCCATCATACGATTGCAGATGAGAGAAGAAGTGGAACAAGCAAACCACGAATATGAGAAAATAAAACCTGCAAAAATCATCATAACTACAGAGAAGAAGAACAATGAAGTTCAATGTGACACCCTCCCATTTTGAACAACTTCTCAAACAATCCTATAGTCTAGATCACATTTTCTTATTAAAGCTCGTAGAGGCCAATGTTGACATACAACCACTAACAGATGGAAGTATGAAAATAGCTGGCCTCTATCAGTCTTTGATCAGGAAAGGTCTTGTCTCTGATGTAACTCAAGAAGTTACACAGCTAGGAAGAGAGTTGTTAACATTTGCTGATTCAGAAGTGAAACAGCCTATTAAAAAACTGAAGCAAAAATCATCAGACTTTGAAAGCTGGTGGAATGCATTTCCATCTACAGACAACTTTGAGCATAAAGGAAAAAAGTTTCCTGGGTCAAGAGCGTTGAAAAGAGCTAGAGAAGATTGTAGAATCAAATTCAATAAGATTCTTGCTGAAGGAGAATATGTTACAAAAGACATCGTTGATGCTACTAATTTAGATGTATATCTAAAAAAGGAAGCTTCTTTACGAACAGGTGATAATAAGCTAAGCTTCTTGCAGAATAGTCTAACCTATCTTACACAAAGAAGTTTTGAGCCATTTATAGAGATGATTAAAACAGGAGTGGAAATACCTAACGCACAAACAAAAAGATCAGTAGATATATGAGTTTTGACGCACTTAAGAAAGAAGTTGACAATGGTTTAAATGGTAGGAATAATGGTATTCCTATGGGATTTCATCGTCTTAACAGATACATAGGAATTCGTAAGAGAATGTACTTTGTAACAGGTGGTTTGACAGGTTCAGGTAAAACTAGCTTTGTCGATGATGCATTTGTTTTGAATCCTTATGATTGGTACATCAGTCAGAAAGACCCAAAATTCAAGTTACGTATTATATATCGTTCAATGGAGCGTAGTAGAACATACAAGCTTGCTAAATGGGTTTGTAGAAAGATCTTCTTAGATCATGGCTACATCATCCCTGTAAGTAAATTACTAGGATGGACTGAAAAGATGACAAAGGATGAACATGATATATTTCTATTGTACAAAGACTATATGGAACAGATGGATGATATTATTACAATCATTGATGGTCCAGAGAATCCTGTTGGCATTGCTAAAGACTTAAGAAGTCATGCATTGAAACATGGTGTTATTGAACAGCTTGATGAATATAACAAGATTTACATTCCTAATGATGAGAATGAAGTGACCATTGTTGTTGTAGATCACTTAGGCCTGCTAAAGACTACCAAAGAGCTAACTACAAAGAAGCAAACTATTGATAAAATGAGTGATGAACTCAGATATGCAAGAGACTTCTATGGTTATACTATTGTAGCTGTGCAGCAATTTAATCGTGACATATCAAATCCTATTAGAATCAAGAATGGTGACGTAGAACCACAGCTAGAAGACTTCAAAGAATCATCAGTTCCTCAAGAAGATGCTGATGTTGTGCTAGCATTATTTGATCCTATGCGATACAAAGTATCTGATCCTAGTGGTTACAATCTTGACAAGCTGATTGATGAATATGGTGGTAAGTATTTCAGATCACTAAGACTCATCAAGAATAGCTATGGTGAAGATGATGTAAGAATTGGTCTTGGCTTTCTTGGCCAGATAGGTATGTTCAAGGAACTTCCCAAGAGGAAGGATATTACAGATGTAGACTATGAAAATGTTGTAAATAAAAGCTTCTTCTTAAATGATCAGCATAGCTCAACATTGCGATAAGTGTAAGAACATTATGAGTCACACTCTGGATAAGGGTGTGATTTTGTGTTTAAAGTGTAAAAAGCAAACAAAATTGAATAACAATGAAAAGAGAACAGTTAGTAAAATTTCTGAAAGAACTACAGAGTGATGAATATGATCCTGAAGAAGTTGCAAGTATGAATAAATCACAGATAGTACAAGCTATTATTGATTGTGCATTATTCTACAAATACTATGATAATGACACTGAGAGACCAACGACAAGCTGAGTTTGCAAAAGCTTGGAAAGACAAAGGGGAATATGGCATTCTCTATTTATGCCCACGATTTGGTAAGATTAGGACTAGTATCAATGTGTTAAAAGAGTTTCCTAAAGATGCAAGTGTGCTTATTGCTTATCCAGATAATAAGATAAAGCAATCCTGGTTAGATGATTTTGAAGTTCTTGGTTATGATAATGATAACATCACGTTCACAACACATCTTTCATTAAAGAAATATGCGAACAAGTTGTTTGATTTAATAATCATTGATGAAATACATCTATTAAGTGAAGCACAGATTGATGTATGTCAAGAACTTCTTACAGACAATAAGAAAGTATTAGGATTAACAGGAACTCTTGCTAGAGAAACAAAAAATGTATTGTCAGACTATTTAGCATTGAATATTGTTGCTGAATATCCTCTTGAGAAGGCTATAGAAGAAGGTATCATTGTAGACTACCAAATAACTGTTGTCACAACACCATTAGATAATGTCACTAAGCAAATGTTTGGAACAAAATCCAAGACAGAGAAGCAACAGTTTGACAGCTATGGTTGGGTGATTAACAAGATGAAGTCAGAATACAGAGATACTATGTTTCTTAGACTAGCAAGAATGAGGCTCATACAATCTTCTTTAGCAAAGAAAAATCTTACCAAGAAGTTGATTAGCAAGCACCAGGATGAGAGAATGCTCATATTCTGTGGTGTAACAAAGGTGGCTGATGATTTAGGAATTCCTTCCTATCACAGCAAATCCAGCGAAAAGAAAATGTTTAATGATTTCGCTGAGGGAAAAGGTAATCACATGGCTGTTGTGAAGATTGGCAACACAGGTGTGACATACAAACCCTTGAATCGTGTTATAATTAATTACTTTGACAGCAATAGTGAAAATCTTGCTCAAAAGATTCAAAGATGCACAGCTATGGAATACAATAACCCCGATAAAAATGCTCAGATATACATTATATCAAGCAATGAAGAGGTGGAGTTGAAGTGGTTACAGAAGTCTTTAGAATTCTTTGACAGGAGTAAAATTAAGTTTGTTGATGGTAGGAATTTATAATCAAAAAAGTGTATATTTATAATCAAAAAAGTTAAAACTAAAAATCAAAGCAAATGGCAAGTAAACTGATTGGGATTGTTGGAGAAACATCCACAGGAAAATCAACATCAATCAAACACCTAAATCCAGATGAGACTTACATCATCAACGTAGCTAAGAAGGAACTTCCCTTCAAAAGTTCTGAGAAGATGTACAGCGCAGAAAAGAAAAACTACAAGGAAGTGGATGATGCCAATGAAATTTCTAGGCTTCTAAAAACCATTTCTGAGAAAGCACCACACATCAAGAACATCGTGATTGAGGATTCAAACTACATTATGGGTTTCACTATAGTTTCTAAAGCTACAGAAGTGGGATATCAAAAGTTCTCTCTAATGGCTAAAGACATGGTGGATTTGTTTAGAACAGCAAGAATGCTCAGAGATGACATTGTTGTATTCTATTTCACTCACCCAGAAGTGATTGAAGATTCTGGTGAAATTATTGGTTACAAGATTAAAACAGCAGGTAAGTTGATTGACAACCAAGTGTTGTTGGAAGGTTTGATGACTGTATGTCTTTACACTCTTGTAGAAGAGCAAAAAGATGGTACAGCTACATACAACTTCATAACCAATAGATATAGAAAGATGCCAGCTAAATCACCAGATGGTATGTTTTCTGAATTAAAAATCCCAAACAACCTACAAATTGTTGTGGATAGTGTAAATGAGTATTATAAATAAAAAACAATTAAACAATTAAAGCTATGTCAGGAATTGGCGGATCAAAAAGAGAAAGAAAAGAAAGTGTAAGCGAGTTTCCAAAGAAAGTTGGCTTATTCGAAGCTAGTGTCATTGCAATCAATCCAACGATTGAGCAGTACAAAGACATTCTTGGAATCGAACTGAAAGAAGAAAGCAAAGCAACTGAATATCTTGGTGAGAGTAGAGATGGTAATACTAGTATGAGAATTAGCGTCTGGTTAAAAGATGTTAAGTCTGGTCAGAATTTTAACATCAACTATTATCTAGAAGATAAAGAGCGAGAGAACAAAGATGGAACCAAAAAGCAATATATTAACCAATTGGGACTTTGTTCTTGGGCAGCTGATGAAGATGGTTTAGCACAATGGTTCAAAGGAACTACTGACAATCCAAAAGATTTTCGAGTGGCCTATGTTGGTGAAGAAGAATTATATGAGTTCTTAAGAAACTGGTTGTGTGAACTAGACTATAGCAGAAATGATACTACACTTTCTCTAGATTGGAAGAAACTAATCAGAGGAAATGTAAGAGAACTAACTTCTCAAATCAATGGTGAGTATTGTGGAAACTTTGTAGCAATGGCTACAATCACAACCAAAGACAAAGATGGTGAAGTGAAAGAGTATCAGAACGTATACAATAAAGCATTTCTTCCAGCATATTCTCTGAAGCAATTCAGACTAAAAGAGAATGATTATAATGATTCATCTCGTGTTAGTGCACTACTTACTAAGAAGTCAAAAGATCTTCGTCCACATGAAAGATTTGTTGTTAAGATTGCTGGTGAGTATGGATGTAAAGATTATTATGCATTCAAAGACTTGCACGATTATGATCCAGAGATGAACATCGCAGCATCTGATAAAGTAATTGCTGACGATGATGCTGATTATTGATAAATAATCTTTTAAATTCAAGGCTCTCAGAAATGGGAGCCTTTTTTATTTAAAAACTATGGCAAAAGTAATTTGGATACCTGGAAGCATTGGGGAGCTACTTGATAAAGTGAGCATCCTCAATATTAAACGTGTCATGATCACTGACACAGAGAAGCTAGCAATGGTAAAGGATGAGCTACAAGAGTTAATGGATGTAGCAACACCCTTTTTACAAAACAAAGATGTAGAAGAGCTGTATGACCTTCTCCTGATGGTGAACAAGAATCTATGGGATGTAGAAGATGTCCTTAGAAAAATGGAAGCTGATAAACAATTTGATGAAGAATTTATTGCAAAAGCCAGAAGTGTCTATTTTCTTAATGACAGACGATTTGAACTGAAGAGTCAAATCAATGCTGCAATGGGATCTAGAATAAACGAGGTGAAACAATATGTAAATTATCAATGATTACTGGGGAGAAAAAAGTATTCGAACAACTAAATTTTGAAACCATACTTTCTAAAATATCTGAGTACGATATATTCAGATGGTATATGCCTAATAAGAAGTGGGAAGTTAATAGAGTGACTTATTCTCCATTCAGAAATGAATCTAGACCTTCTTTTACAATCTATTCTAAAGATGGTAGATTATTCTATCTTGATTTTTCAGACCCTCATTACAGAGGAGGATGTTTTGATTTTGTAAAACAGCTATTCAATGTAGGACACAACGAGTGTTTGGAAATGATAGATAGAGATTTCAATCTAGGAATTAGAATAAAGAAGAGAGATGATCTTCCAAGTCATACAGAAATTGTTTCTAAGTATGAACAGCCTGAAAAGTTAGAAAAAAAGTATTCACACATTCAAGTGATTGCTAGAAAGTTTACTAATGATGAGCTAGAATACTGGAATCAATATCATCAAGACATACAAGATCTGAAGGATAATAATGTCTATTCCGTAAAGAAGCTTTATTTGAATAGGAGAATAGTTCATCTGAAAGAAACTGAACTTAGGTTTGGCTACTTCTATGATGGACATTGGAAGATTTATAGACCCTTCAGTAAAGATTCTAAATGGTTTCCCAACAATACACCAATCACTGCTATGGATGGTAGGGATAATCTTGACAAAACCAAGATGGCTTTCATAAACAAAAGTAAGAAAGACTACATGGTAATGAAGAAGATTTATCCTCATTCATGTGCTGTTCAAAATGAAGGAGTGGCTTGCTTCTCTGATGAGAATGTTGACTTCTTGAAGCACAACTCAAGCAGCCAAATCCTTTCTTTTGACAGTGATGTACCAGGTGTAAAGAATTCTAAAATGGTAACAGAGATGTTCAACTTTGATTATTGTAATGTACCTAGGTATTATTTACAAGAAGGAATCAAAGACTGGGCGGATCTGGCAAAGAAGTATGGAATGCAAATTATTGAACACTATTTAAAACAAAAATTCATTATACCATGAATGACGAAGTAAAAAAACTAATCGAAGAGCTAGGATGGGACTATTATAGAATGAGTTCCTCTGGGCAAGAAATCTATGATAAATTATGTAAATTATTAAAAGTTAAATAAAATGTATAACAATCCACAAATAAAACAATTGATTTCTTGGTCAAATGATAAAAAGAAAGTTTGTCCAAAACTAAAACATGAGATTAATGATCTTGTTGAACTTGCTCTTAATGAAATAGAAGATGGTGGTTCAGTGAGTCATGAAATTCAATTATGTATGTCAGATATTGAAGAACTAATCAAAGAAAACTGTAATTAATATGTCAAATAAAACTTATTCAACAACTAAATATTTTCTCACAGGTACGGAACTTCCTAAAGAAACAAGAACATATAAGCCTGTTTCACACGGTCAACTAATTGACCTTACCCTGGAGAGCATTCATCAAGCAGGATTTAAGCTTGAGTCAGAAAGGTATTCTGCTGCAAGAGAGGGTAATGTCGCTAATGGTAGATTCACAATCAGCAACGTAGCTGATAAAGAGATGCAGCTACAGATTGGCTGGCAGAACAGCTATGATAAAAGTCTTAGCTTAAAGTTTGCTATTGGTACACAAATTATTGTTTGTCAAAACGGAATGGTTAGTGGTGATTATGGTGCATTCAAGAAGAAGCATCAAGGAGATGTACAAGAATTCACACCAGCTGCTATTGTAGAATACATTAAGTCTGCTGGTGAAGGATTCAGAAAGATGCAAAATGAGCGTGAACTCATGAAGCACGTTCATGTTGATGCTCGTGTGACAGCTGAGCTTGTAGGAAGAATGATTCTTGAGAAAGAATTTATTGAATCTACACAGCTGAATATAATCAAGCGTGAGTTGAAGAATCCAACGTTTGATTATGGTGCTCCAGAAAGCTTATGGGAGTTGTATCAGCACACTACCTATTCAATGAAGGAAGTTCATCCTACATTATGGATGGGTAATCACGTTGATGCTCATGAGTTCTTTGTAAATGCGTCTGGTGAGTTAAAAGGTAAATCAATTAACATCTCATTTGAAGAGTCTTCTAAAAGACAGTTGACAATCTTTGATCAAATCTCGGAAGCAGATGTTGTGGGATAAATTCAAAGAACACTTTCACGAGAGTTGGCACGATGTAATGCGTCCATTTATTGAGAGTGAAGAGTGTGATGAGATTTATGCATTTCTAAAGTCAGAAGGAAGAAGGGGCAAGAAGATTGCCCCTCTTTCGTCTAACACCTATAGATGCTTTAAAGAAACTCCTCTTGATAAAATGAAAGTGGTGCTACTAGGTATGTGCCCTTATCACACACAACTTAATGGTTTGCCAGTGGCAGATGGTTTGTTAATGGGATGTTCTGTTACAGATAAGCTTCAGCCTTCGCTAGAGCAGTTTTATAATGCTGTAGAGAAAGATTGTTACAAAGGATTGAATCTTAAATACAAAAAGACTCCTAATGTAACCTATCTAGCTGAGCAGGGTGTATTGATGCTTAACGCAGCTCTCACTACAGAAATAAATAAGGCTGGTTCTCATTTAAAAATATGGGAGACATTTATCAAGTATGTATTTGAGAATGCTATTGCTCCAAGCAGAGTGCCTGTTGTATTCCTAGGCAAAGAAGCTAGCAAGTTTAAGCGTTACATGCCTCCGTTAACATGGTCCTTCGAATTGAGTCACCCAGCTAGTGCTTCTTACAAGAACGCTGATTGGGATTCAGAAGGTGTATTTACAAAAGTGAATAGAGTATTAAAAGATGAAAATAAATTAGAAATTTATTGGTTAGATGAAGATCTACCATTTTAAACAAAACACATTATGATAACAGAAATAGTTAATGATTTAGAAGAACTAGAGATTGGAGATGTAATAGTCTACGCTTCTGGTGCTGGAATGAGAACTGCAAAGATTGATAGAAAGCCTGAGAAACGCTCTTCTACATCTACTTGGTATAAACCCACTAGATGTAAGGTGAATCTCACTATCAACACCTATCCAATAAATGTTTGGAGGAATGGAGCCTATGTTGTACATGGAACAAGAACAAAAAAGACACAGAACTTCAATATTGAAGAGTTCAATGGTGTAAAATATATTAATCTTTCTGTTCCAATACTTAGACTAGTTGAGATATGACGTTTGAAAGCAAATACACTGGGACAATAAGAAAAGGTGATTTGGTTGCAATAGGATATGACAACTACATGATTCTTGGAATTTATGTAGGACGTGGTAAAACAGGAACTATTCAATACTATTCACTTTATGCTTTGAGTATTTTCTATAAAGAAAATAGACATCTGCATAATTACAGTAGGTCTTATGTCAATGCACCACATGGATCAAGAGTGGTTAAAGTGAATGTGCATGATTTGAATGATGAAACACTTGAGCAATACAATGAAGCAATGATTTATTTAGAACAACAAAAATTTAAAATTGAAAGATGATACTAGAAAAACAAAAAGAAGCAATGGTTTTCGCTGATGGCGAAATAAACGAATCAATTGGAATGTCTTTGGACTTAGATTCTGCTCAGATCTTGATGCAGATGTTAAGTAAGAATCTCTATTCAGATTCAATAGGCTCAACTATCAGAGAGTGTGCAAGTAATGCATTAGATAGTCACAGAAGAGCTGGTGTAGAAGATCCAATTGTTGTAAGTTTTAAACTAGATGACAATAACAACTATGTTTTCTCTGTAGAAGACTTTGGTGTTGGTCTAGATGCTGATGATGTAAAGAACATTATTAGTAAGTATGGTAAATCTACCAAACGTAACTCTGATACAGAACTAGGTATGATGGGGCTTGGCTTTAAAGCTCCTCTTGCTTATACATCTAGTTTCTATTTTATCTGTCGTAAAGATGGTATAGAACGTAAGTATATGATGTACGAAGGTGAAGACACAAACACTATTGATCTTCTGTATGAAAGGCCTACAGAGGAGAGAAATGGTGTTAAAGTGATTATTCCAGTTAAATGGAGTGATAGATTTAGCTTCTACGACAAAATTCAGGAGCAGCTAGCTTATTTTGATAGCGTGTATTTTGATGTTACAGCAGGTTCATATAGTTTGAATAACAAATTCACTATCTATCGTGGTGAGCACTTTCAGTATTCTGAAATGTCAAAAGATGATCATCTTCATATTTGCTTGGATAATGTGTACTATCAAATAGACTTTAGTAAGCTTGGTATTTCTCATTTAGAGTTTCCTGTAGCATTGAGATTTAGTTTAACTGATGGAATCTTTCCAACACCAAACAGAGAAGCTATCAGGTATACACAAGAAGCTAAGGACATTATTCTCAAAAGATTGGGACAAATGTCTGACTTCTTTATTGAGAAATACAATCTTGAGATGAAAAACTGCTCTACATTTGATCAGGTGATAGAGCATTACACCAGCAATAAGAGAAGTGTAGAGATTGTTCCTGGTAAATCTTTGAACGTTGGCCACTTATCTATCTTCAGCGATGTAGTGATAAATGAGCCTAAGATGGAAAGTGTTAAACATCTTGATTTAAGAAAGCTTGTTGATAAGTGCGAATACATTTTAAATGAGTATGCTGTAACATACACTCTTAACAGAGGAAAGTTCAAAGAAGTGAAAAGTGGAAGCTGGGAATCAAATGTTAGAAGAAACAATATTACAGATAGCAACACTTATATGTATTCTTCTAGAATACCAGAGGTGAAGAAAGCATATCTAAGAACTCATTTACAGAATGGTACATTCAGCAATTACTACTTTGTAAAAAGAGTAGCAACATTCTCTTTATTTAATAAGACTGCTACTTCTAATTATATGAAAAGTTTGAAGCGTGATAACTACTATCAACTCCTAGAGCTTTCTAAGATTAAGAAGGAACACTGGAGAGAAGCAATTATAGAGTTTCAAGGTATTGTGAATTCTATGATTTCTGGATTTAAGAATCTTGATGATGTTATTATTCCAGACAGCTTCATTCAATCTAGAAAGCAAATTAGTAGTAGAACAGGAGGTAGTAGACGTGAGAAGCTAGCTGGTGATATCATTGTCAAAGAAGCAAGACAATTAGAAAGGTTTGTTGAAGGTAAGAACTGTAAGTTTGTTCCTGACACATGGTCTTTGAAGGATGTGGCAAAGAAGAAAACTCTAATAGTATATGGTCATCATGATGATAGCCTAAATCTTGATAAGTTGTATAGCATCACTTATGGTAAAATGAACATCACCATAATTTCGCTATCAACTAAAGAGATGAAAGTACTTGAAGCACTAGAGTTAAACAATGTAATGTCTTATTCAAAATTTATGGAAGGTAAAAGCAAACCATTTAAGAAGATTGTTACTGCTTATTTGATTAATAATCTAATGACTGATCAAACGTATGTTTTTAGAAAATATACTTATTTGAAAAATATATCAACTGAACTAGTGAATAAGCTATCAATGCTTGAAGATTACAGAAATAAGAACTATAGAGATGGTTCTACTGAGATTCATAAAGCTATGCTTGAAGTGGCACAAGAGAATAATCTTTTCGATTACAGTATATACCATGAGTATATACAAATGAAAGAAACGCTAGAAAAGCTGTATTTTCTAAATGCCATTCTTGGATCACTTAATTTCTATACTTATAATACTAGTATGTCTCCAGGTGTTGAAAGAGCTGTTGTAGACTTGATGAAGTATCACAAATTCAAAGTGAATCTTGATCATTACACTCGTCTTGAAGAGGATAAATTAGAAGAACAATTTTGTTAATTAATTAAAAATCAATAACTTAAGGGAGGCTTAGTCCTCCCTTTTTCATTTAAAACCAAAACAAAACTATGTCAATTTTCACACTAGATTGGTTCAAATCCAACGCAAAAAGAATGCTTGATAATCTAAAGATAGAAGAGCAATCATTGAAGAATAGTTTATTAAGAAGACAACTAGAAACTTCTTTCAAGCCATACGAAAAACTTAAGCTTGTTAACGATGTGCTTACAGTTGTTTTGAAAGATGGAGAAGTGTTATCTAAGCCATCATGTACAGTTGATGACTTTGATGATGTAAAGAATGCTAACAATGAAATTGAAATCATTGCACTGTTTAACAAGAAGCTATCTACTGATGAGATGGTTAAAGAAGTGAAGCAGCAAAAGATTCTTGCAGATATTTCTTCAAAACTAGAAATGTTATCCAGAATGCAAGACTTTGATGTTGAAGATGGATCTGTAAAACTAAAAGGTATTAACAGAACAATGCCACAGCTTCTTGTAGAGCAGTTCATTGAGGTGATTTCTTTGTATCAAACTGAGAATAATGATCCAAGTGATGATGTTTACAAAGACGAAGAATATCTATCATTGAAGAGATTCTTTATGTGGTGCTGCTTAAATCCTCGTGCTGAAGTAGCTGATGAGTTGTACAGATTCCTTGTAGACAACAGCTTCAGAATAACTAAGCAGGGATTCTTTGTGGCTCTAAGAAACGTTGTTACACTACATGGCTCAAATGAACTTGTTAAGTTTATTAGTGAGGTGTATACAAAGATTAAAGCTGTATGGAAGAAAAGTCCTAATGACTATCATGTTATTCTTCTATCTGATGGAACATACAAGTTTATGCACCACAATGATATGACAAAGGAATACACTGATAAGTGTGACACTTGTGGTGGTATAGGAGACTGGTATGATGATGAGGAGGAAGAGTATGTAACATGTTATGATTGTGATGGAGAAGGAGAAGTTACTTACACTGATAGAAACTATGAGGGTGAAGACCTAGGAGTGCTTACAGATCTTTATTTAGATCTTCCTAATAGAGCAGAGAACAGATTTACAGACGACTGGACTAAAACATTTGACATTCGTATTGGTCAAGTTGTTAAGATGCCTATGCAAGAATGTAACTGGTCTACACAAGATTGTGCTGCTGCTGGTCTTCACTTCACTGCTGATCAAATTAATTATGTAGGATGTGGTGATCAGTCTGTATTGATGCTCATCAACCCTATGAAGGTTGTTGGTATTGGTACAGCAAAAGGTAGGTGCTATGAGTATCTTCCAATCTCCACTGTATCCAGAGAAGAAGCAACAAAGATTCTTCATGACTTAGACTTTAGCACAATTGATCTGGATGAGTTCTATGTAGAGAATGAATTAGAATCTCTATCTGAAAGAGCTCAAGCAGCATTTGCTGAAGAGGCTAAGAAATATAATTTCAATCTACCTTCTATTTCCTCTTTTGAAATAGGAAAGATTGTTAACTCTCTAAATAAGATGAAAGATGAACTTAGTGGTAGAGTTAAAGAAGTTGTATAATTCTTCATCAACACTAATTGAGAACATGAGAAGTGTTCACAATAAATGTGTAGAAGAAGATTTGATGTATGGAAAAGGTTGGTACAATCGTGCCAACTTTTTTTCTTTAGCCTTGTCTGAAAAGTATGGAGTGTCAGAGATGAAAGCAGCTGGTATTATAGCAGCATTGTCACCTCTTAAAGAATGGACACTCAACAAAGCTATGGCTGAAGAGTTCATTAGAACTAAAGGTGTAATTTCAAAACACACATCTACACAGACAATGAAAGCAAGAAAGATTTTGAATCAAGCATCTACAGTGCAGGATGTTGAAAACTATCTTGGTGGATTGAAGACTGTCAACTTCTTCAATAATATTTATAATCCCTTTTCAAAAGACCATGTAACAGTAGATAGACATCACATCTATCTATCACTTGGGTGGGATGCTCAGAGCTGTACAACAAAACAATATGAGTTCATAAAGCAAAATACTATTATATTAGCGAACGAACTCAATATTATTCCAAACGAGTTGCAATCAACTCTATGGGTTTGTTGGAAAAGGATTAAGAAAAATGAAGAAAAAACAAACTAGCACTAAGAAGAAAACTAGCTTAAAGATTAAACCAAGAAATGCTGGGACAATGACAGAGAGTGCATTCTGGTCATTCATACGAAGTGGTTTGAGACAAAAGTCTAGATGGTGGAAGCCTATTACACTCTGCAAAGAGAATGCTAAGCGCAGCTATCATGGACCAAACAAGAGACAGAAGTATGAATATCAGTGTAATTGTTGCAAAGGATGGTTCCCTGCAACATCTATAAATGTAGATCACATTGTTCCTGCTGGAAATCTTCAGAGAGCACAAGATCTTCCAGGATTTGTTGAAAGATTGTTTTGTGAAGTGGACAATTTGCAAGTGTTATGCAAAGACTGTCACGATCAGAAAACGGTTATTGATATAAAACAGTTAAGTAAATAGATAGATAGGTTGATTTTCAGTTAAAGCCTTCCCTCATTGGGGGAAGGTTTTTTTATTTGTAATTTCTAACTAAAATGATTATTTTAAAAATATGATACAAGGACAAAGTAAAACAGAAGCTAACTATAGAGCTATTCAAACTGATAGCTCCAGTTCATTGAAAGAGTTTTCAATGGACAGAAAGAAGTACCACAAGAAGTATGTTCTTGGAGAACGTGTAGAAGATAAAGACAGTCAAGCTGCTACAATTGGCAGACTTGTTGAAACGCTTCTTCTAGAGCCTGAATTGTTTGATCAAAGGTTCTACATGTCTTCTTGTGCAAACACACCAACAGGACTAATGCTAGACTTTGTAGAAGCTCTCTACAAGTTCACTAAAGAAGCAACAGATAACTTTGGTGTTGTTACAAGAACATTTGATGAATTAACAAAAGATGCTTATATAGAATCAGGATTCAAGATTAAGATTGAGCAGGTGATTAGTAAGTTTGTAGGCACTGACGCTGAAGTGTATTACAACGAGATCAGAAAGGTGAGATCACAAAACCTGACAGTGATTAACAGCAACGATGTCACAAATGCTGAAAGAATTGTGACAGAATTAAGAAACAACATTGTCACAAAAGATATCATCAATCTAACCAGTAATGTTAGATATACTATTCTAAATCAATATCAAGTGGATTCTTACACAGTAGATGGTCATGTATTCAAGAGCATGTTTGATAAGCTTGTTGTTGATCACGACAATAAAACTGTTCAGGTGTATGATTTGAAATGTACATGGAGTGTAGAAAATTTCTATGGTGAATATTATTTGTACAGACGTGCGTATATTCAAGCATATCTTTATTATAGAGCAACTCTTCATCTAGTTGAAACCAAGTGGGAAGGATACAAAGCAGTCATCCCAGCGTTTATCGTTTGTGACAGTACAAACTATTACAACCCACTCATATACACTCTTACTGAAGAAGATTTGGAAGATTGTTACAATGGCTTTGATCATAAAGGGAGAAACTATCCTGGTGTGAAAGAAACTATTGAAGACCTGAAGTGGGCTCTTTATAATGGTGTATGGAACATTTCCAGAATAAATTATGAAAATAAGGGAATTGTAAACATCAAAGGATAAAATGAAACTAACGAGAAGCATAACAACATTATTCATGGTGAAACCACTTGGCATAGGTATTGAAAAACTTGACAAGGTGGGTTTCATTAATGCATTCATGCGAGATGTAGAACATGATTGCATATATCAAGATTGTGTGTATTTGCTTTTCAAACCTACTGATATGGATTTGTTCAGAGATTTCATAGACAGCGAATATGAAAGAACTGACAACATCGTAGAAGATTATGATTATGAAGGTGGTTACATAGTTGTGGTTTACAAACTAGATCCAAAGTTTAAGAAGGATTATCAACTTGTTAGACAGGGATTGTATTCCAAAACCAGTAAAGACTTTCAAAACATCTTTCCAAAGGTTGTGAAGATCATGAAGAATGGTAAACACAGAGATGAGATATCCCTGCAATACAGAATCTTCAATAGAACACAGGATCTGATCAACTTTTGGGAAGATAAAATAGGTGTAACATTATCTGGCGATCAAGAAGTTTGGGAAGGATTCCACGAAGAGAGAGAAACATTAAACATTAGCAACATAAAAAAACATGTCGAACAAGTTAGCAATTGAAATACTAAATGATTATCCCTTAGCTACAGAAGCTGTTAGGGATTGGTTCTTAAAGAAGATGATTGAAAGTTTTGAGCAAGACAATGCTCCAGAGGATTTCAAGAATCAAATGTTATCAAGAGGAGTATCAGACATCACTTTAGCAATTATGTTTGAGCAGAGTCCTAGAAACTTCTTTGATGTTTTGGATGAGAATAAAATAGTGGTTGAAATTCTTAGAGATGAGCATATCAATTCTGATTTATTCTATTACAAAATAAATCGTAAAACAACAGGCCAATTCTTTGAAGAAAGAGTTGCTTGCGAGAGAGCTGCTGTAGAAGAAGCCTTTAAATTATTGAATTGATACATGAGTTTAAAAATCCCATCCCTGTTGTTGTAGAAGATAACAAGGATGGGTATGCTCTTTATGTCAGTGACTCTGGAGCATTCGAGAATGATATATGGTGTGTCGTGCTCTGTAATGGAGGACATGTGAGACACTACATGTCTGATCAGATTAGAATATATATAAATGCAACATTAGGAATAACAAAAGATGGAAACAATAATAGTTCATTGTAAAAAAGATTTTAGAGGAAACATTGACATTAGAGACTATGTTGTCAATAGAGCAATTAATGAGGGTAAAAGTATAACAGTTACATGTGGATCATTCCCTGGTAAGAGTGTATATGCACCAATTGAATTGCTAAATCCTGTAAAAATTAGTGAGCCGTATAGAGCAAAGTATGGAAATATAGAAAGCTATAAACTGCATTCTTATCCCTGGAAATTTGATTAGTTAGTGTGTTTTTGTTTATAAAAAAAAGCCCCATGACATGTGTTATGGGGTTTTTTAATTGAAAATGTTAAAAAAATTAATTAAATTCGTTATCTAAATTCAATTCAATAATGGCAAAGAAAAAAGAAAATCAAGAGGAACAAAACAAGTTCCAAGCAGCTCTGGACAAGCTGAACAAAGCGTATGGTGTAGGTAGTGTACTTACACTAAACTCTAAAAACCAAAACAGCTACGAAATAATTAGCACAGGCTCTGTTGGGTTTGATCACATCACACTGGGCGTAGGAGGTTTTGTTAAGGGAAAGCTTTATGAACTAATGGGATGGGAGGGTACAGGTAAATCAACCATCTGTGGTCACACTGTAGCAGAGTGTCAGGCAAAAGGTGGTAGAGTGTTGTACATTGATGGCGAGCATGCTGTTGACAAGATTTATTTCGAAGCTCTAGGTGTAAACACTGACGAGATGTTGATTGCTCAACCAAGCTGTGGCGAAGAAGGTTTTCAAATTGCTATGGACTTAATCAACACTGGAGAGATAGATCTTGTAATCATTGACAGCGATAGTTCATTGATTCCAAAGAAGGTGTTAGATGGTGATGTAGGTGATAGTTCTATTGGTAAAAAAGCTGTTCTTAACAGTAATGCCTATCCAAAGCTAAAGACAGCTCTATCTACACAAAATGTATGTGTGATAGTAATCAGTCAATATCGTGAAAAGATTGGTGTTATGTTTGGTAACCCAACAACAACTCAAGGTGGTCATGCATTAAAGTTCTATTCAGATTGTAGAATAGAAGTGAGTA
>Ga0099847_1000083_pt1 | contig 27769 bp, 41 predicted proteins | sample CB_VirMetaG_2_FD_78178 | JGI IMG/M metagenome (GOLD analysis project Ga0099847, IMG submission 78178) | Freshwater to marine saline gradient viral communities from Chesapeake Bay - CB_1504_2 Viral MetaG | ecosystem: Environmental > Aquatic > Marine > Coastal | place: USA: Chesapeake Bay...
CGTAATACCGCTGACACAACGCCAGTTCATCGCCATAGCTTCTGTGTTCAAACGGCGTGGCTGTCTCGCCGACTTCTAATTTGACTCCGGTGATGTAAAAGGTAGCTGAAGCTGAACCTATCCAAGCGGCTTGATTGGTTGTGCTAAAGTCCTGACTTGCAAGCCAAGTGTCGGCACTCGCTTGATAGGTTGACCCAGAGCCAAAATCCCAATATATCCGCAAACCATTACCATTAGTTCTATTCCAGCTACCTGTCGTGTCGCCAGACGAAATTGTAATGGTTTTCTTCTCCCAAGTGTTTGCGCTTGAAATTGTGTATTCTTTAATATGCGAACGATTTGCTGTTGTAGAATACAAAGCAATGCAGTATGTCCCAGCTAAACTGGATTTGACCCAAAAAGATAATGTGACAGCCTTTGCGTCACTATGACCATAGGCAAGTTGGCTAACATTGTACCCCTCTATATCAGTGGCGTAAGCATAAAAATCGCCAGCCGCAACAGAACCATCTGTAGCTGTGTTCGTTAGCTTTGCACTAAACTCAAACTCATTGTTTGGCACATCTGTAGACTGTTCTACGGTAAATGTACCGCCGCCATTTGCCCAACCCTTAAAACGGTCAGCCGCAAAAATGTCATTACCGCTAACAGTTGTTGCGCTGGTTCCGCGCTGGAAAATAGGAAACGCACCATTGATGATGAGGTTGCGCCCTGTCAGTCCACCCGCATCTGCGCTACCAGCTAGGTCTGCGAAATCTCTTGCTCTGCTCATTATGACCACTCCTCTGTAGGCGCATCAGGCCATGTTGGGCTGTCTGAATTTGTTTTGCGAATAGTTCGGATACTGGCACGATAAGTGGCAAACAAGGCTACACACGCATCTGTTAAACCGCTATCTGGCAACTGTGTCCAGTCGGTGGCTTTAAGAAGTTCCTCTGCTGTAGGTGCTATAAGCACATCTTTACTAGGATTAGTTACAAAAATGTTTTTATAATTTGCCATATTTTTATCCTACCAAGTATCCGCTAAAATGCGGGTCGTATATCGTAGTGGCATCTGCAAATACATAGTTACTCCCCATTACTGCTCTTACACGGTCATTTGCTGCTAGATAAACACTTCCTGAAACACTAATATTAGGAAAGCTTGTGCTGCTAACAACTTGGGAAAATCCACTTGCAAAAGAGACTAACCCAGTAGTGAAAGCATCGTCAGTTGCTTTTTGCAATATTACATTGCAGTTGCTGCCAGCACCAACAGCCCCGCCAATAGTATTCCCACTGCCAAAGCCAGAAAAATTAAATTGATATACTCCAGCAACAGGGGCTTTAAAAAATCCCGCAGTATCGTAGTGACTACCTATGTTTGTAACAACTGTGTCAAATGCTAGTTGACCAGTTATTCCCACACCCCCAGTGTTATTCGCTTCTGTAACATGAAAAAAAGGTTTAGCTGGTTGAAGTACACGCCCAGTGCTGTCAATGGTCATAGCCGTTGTAGTGCCAGTAACCTCTTTGATTGTGCCTACGTTTAAACCACTATTAGCTGTTACACCACCACTAAACGTACCGCCGGATGTGGCAGAGACAGTGTCGGCTACGTTAAACACATCGTAGACCAAGATCTCAATGATATCCCCCGCCGACAACGCAGATAGGCCAGCTATCGTGTTGGCAGTCGTGGTGTTGTAATCCGTGCCCGCAACTAACGTAACGCCGTTAAGCGCAACGTCTACATACGCCCCATCGGTAAAACTAAGACCTTTCCCGGCATCATCGTTACCAGATATAGAGGTGGCTCCGCCGCTGGCTTGTGTGTAATAGAAGCGGTTTCTAACACCAAATTTTTCGGATCGACCTATGTATGGCATTATGACCACTCCTCTGTAGGCGCATCAGGCCATGTTGGGCTGGATGGGTTAGTCTTACGGATTACCCTGAGTGCTTGACGATAGGTATCAAATGCAGTCACACAGCTAGATGTTAATCCTGAATTGGGTAGTTGTGTCCAATCAGTAGCGTCCAACAACGCTTGTGAAGCTATTTCCACTCTAACGGAGCCATCTTCTGCTTGGAAAAGCTCTATACCTTTATAATTAGCCATGTCCTACCCCGCTATTTCCATAACAATAATTCTACCGTCATTAACATAATATGCACTGCTGGCATTGTTTGTGAGACCTTGAACTTTATAAGTAACGGCACTTGCAGTGCTTGGAGAATCCAAATGCGAAAACGCTACGGAATCTCTTACTTGCACACCGCCACTGCCGGTTCCCGCACCCGCTATATTAGAAGCAAGCGAGGTGCTGTCACGCAATAGCGAAAAACTACATTGCACGTTTGCACCACCTACCAAAGCATTTGTCATTCCACAAGAAACTGAAACGAAGATTTTGCTAGATGTACTTGTAGGGGTGATTGATACAGTAAAGTTAGCAATATCTGAAAGGGTTGTGTTTGTGCCGCCGCTAACAGTACCCACTGTTCCATTTGTTACGGTTTGCAAAACAGTACCAGTTGGCAATCCAGATGTGGCTACGCCACCATTTGAAATTTTACTTATTGCCATATCTCTACTCCGGCCAGTCGTTTATCGGGGCATTAGCGGTTGGGTTACCATCACTATCAACTGGTGTATCCCATAATGCCACAAAAGCAGCCATATCGCTAGCCCCATCAATCGAAGCCTCAATCGCGTTACTCGCAGCGCGGATCGCGGCACGAGCAGTCAAGGTATCGCTGGGCACGTTATAGTCAGAAATTTCTGACGCTTTGATTACCATCCAGTCCGTAGGAGCCAACAAACCTGCGGCTTGATCCTTAGTGTTTTGCTTCCATTGAGACTTGAGGCCAAGCGTAACTATCTGGCTGCCATCAACATCGTTTACAGCGTTGCCGTCCTCATCGACTTCGTTAACGTCAACGAGTGAACGCTCAATCAAGGTGCCATCAGCTTGGCGTCCCCAATAGAACTTGTTATCAAAAGGAGCCTCACTTGCTGGCGCATCTTCCCAAACAACTCCAAAGGTCGTTTTTTCATCTTCAGACCAAATAGTCCAGTTTCTAGGGTGCGTCACACCGTTGTCATCGGTCCACGCCTTGCCAGCGCGGATAGTGCGATTGTTGTATTTCCAAGGCATTTTTATCTCCTATCTGGCGTTACTAAATTTTGCGGGTTGGTCTGCTATGGCAAAATATACATATCGAACCCCTGATGCGTTTTGGTTGGCACCCGCGCCAGTCAGCCTAAATCCATTAGAATGTATGTTCACTGGATATGTGTTAGCAGCTTCCACCACACTTTGGTCGGCCCACATTCCCGGTAATAACGCAACATTAATTGGCGACCTTGATGTATCATACATCTGCCAACCATATGTTGTACTACGAGTTGTTTTTTTCAACATTAAGAAGGCTGGTCGAAAACCTGTGTATACGAAATTATTTGCATTATTGCCAATGTAATGAGATGCTTTACTGTAACCATCTACATCGGCAAAACAGTAGGCTATGTAATCTTCACCGTCAGCGTTCACTGAATGATCTGAACCTACTGTAAAAACGCTGTCTGTGGGGGCTGTGTCATTCCACCAATTGGGGCTATCAGCTACGGCATTAATAAGATTCAGTATCATGTAATCAGTCTCAGGGTCACTAGCTGTGCCAGCGTGGTAGACTGCCCAATTGTCAGCTTGATCTCTATTCTTAATTATAATCATCCTTGGCTTTGCACCACAGCCGTGTGATACTGTTCCAGCGGAGCCAGTCCCGGTGTATGACACAATCGAAAAACCAGCGTCGGCATTTGATGAACTGGAAAATGCAGGATTGTTCCCAACCTCGCTACCAGATGCGGTAGTGCCAGCTTTCCAGTTCCAAGCAACGTAGGTTCTGCCAGAATAGTTCACATAACCGCCAGTAGTCGCTACAGCCCCATCGTCAACGCTAAATCCATCAGCATCAAAAGATGAAACAAAACCATAATCACCGTCTGGATATGAGTTTACAGTTCCTTCAACAGCCGTTGTGTTAGAGCTTAAATTTTTACCACTACCCGCACCACGAACTGAATCATAAAGTTGGTGGTCTTGTGAAGTTCCACTGCGGATTTTTAACCAAGAAAAATCTGGCTGAAACCCTAGCCCAGACAAGCTGCGAGTTTGTGCGGCATCACCGGTCCAAAGCACTGTATTAAAATGCTCAGTGCCATCAATAATCGTAGGCGTTTGTAAATTTGAGGAACAAATTGAAAGAAACCCATTTGGCACCGCGTAAAAAAAATCGCCAATACCATTGTCATCAGAACCATTTGCAGAACCGCTTGTTTTTAATCCTGCAAAACTGCTGTCTTGCCCAAAATTAAAAGTGTGCGTACCCGAAGTCGAAGTTCTGTTTGTAATAGGCACAAGAATAGAACCATCATAATTATCGATTGTTCCAACTTCACCTGTTCCATTAGCGGGGTCGCCACTGTTATACCAACCAGTGCTGTTACCTATCCAGACCTTGCCGTTAGACGCATCAAAAGCAAAACGCAATACATTGCTTGCTGGGTTGTTAGTCAAGCCTGTTATGACAGAACTGCCATTGGCATTAATGACTGTGTTATAATAAACTACGCCTTCAGTATACAAAGTTGATGCTGTTGCCTTTGAGTTTTGAACGCCTACGCCAGTCGCTTGACCACTGCCCTGCAAAGTCGTCACAAACTCAAAGTAATACTTGCCGCCGCCAGCACCCCCAGTAACTCCTATACTACCTTGTCGCCAAACATTAGTAGACCAATTACTCGAAGCTGTAACAGCTAAATTACCCTCAGCATATGTGACTGTTTGGCCTGTGTCATTTAAAACATTATAGGTAGCAAAGTTATTAGTCGGGCTGTCAGGCACGACATCTGTTGCAACTAGATTGTTTACAGTCCAATCGTTTGTGTTGCCGCTTTCATCATCTCCTATTGCGCTAGAATCATCGAACGGCAAATAGAATCCATTGGTTCCGTATGAACCTGAGTAGGCTTTTGGAATCCACACGCCGTCCTTTGTTTCACCAAAGCTGGAGGGTGTCAGGGCGGTTCCGTCAATCCAGTGCATTTCAGCTAGGTATAGGTCGGCATAAATACTTGATGTACTTTCTCTGCGGCCTATGGTTTGTACAACGGTGTTATTAAAAGCAAGTTCAGCATTTTCCGCACAGACTTCGGAAATAAACGATGTTTCTTGAGTGCCGTTTATCTAAAGTTTAAAACGGTTCCCAGTACCTCCTGATTGAGTGGTATCTATCGCAACTACAATATGATACCACGCTAATGAGTCTCGAAATACTCTTGTCGTCTGGAAATTTAAATCTGTGCCATTACCATAAAAAGTCATAGTGTCGGTTGTATTAAATCTAAAATTATAGTAATTGCCAGCCGCACCAAAAATACTTGTATTTATACCCAAGTTCCCACGTTTAACCCAACAACTAAGCGTAAATGTCCTACGGTTGCCAGCAGATGAAGGAGTGCGACTTAGATACGCACTATCGTTATCATTGAACCGCAAAGATTGGTCAATGGTGTAGGAGTAGAAATCACCGCCGGGGTTGTAACCCCAAGGACTTGATCCAAAAGGTCCTGACATAAGCTCTTCCTACGCTAACGCTGCAAAAGCGAGTTGAGGAGTACCTAGTAAAATTTTATCGGTGTCCTGAACCATGTACGGCACAACATCAATTGCGCTTGCGGCAGTGGATATGGTTATAGCACCTCCGGGAGCAAAGAACTGGTTACCCGTGGACAACCCCCTGCTACCTGAACCGTCTTGAATTAAAATAATAAAACCTGTCTGACCTACGGCTTCCGTAGTCGGATTAACCAGTACCACGGCTCCTGTCATGGTAAGAACAAAGTTTTGATAAGTGTCAAAATCAAGAGTGATGTTGCCTGAATTGGTGGTGTCTACAAAAGTTGTCCCCTGAACCGCTTTAGCTAATGTAAGATCTCCGCTCACGGTCAAGTCTGTGATCGACATATTAGTGCTTGCCGCAGGACTTACAGTCTGCTTTGCCATGCCTTGAAAAACAACGTAAAAGTCATCTGTTGTCTCGACATCACCGAGCATTGTCAAAGTTGTTCCCCCGGCGGTATACGCTACCGAAGGCTCTTGACGCACATTATTAACAAAAACTTCTATCTCGTTTGCGTTTAACACAGCGTTATTAAGGGTAAAGCCCCGCTTTACGGGATCTCCTGTAACATTGGTCAAATCTTGATAGCTTACCGCGCTGTAAGCAAAGGCTAAAGGATTACCCAGATACGGCATTAGGTGATCTCCATAATTGACAAAGTTACATCCGTTGCACCAGTAGCTGTGACTTTTATTATGTCAGTGGTTTCTAAAACAACCTTGTTACCGGCTAACATCTCCAACGATGATCCTGCGGGTATTGGAGCATTTGTTACAAGTTCAACCTCTTGGTTTGCCTCGTTATTAGCTCCCGCACGATTTGCCGTATCTGACGTTAAAGTAACGGTAGCTGTCTGTTGAGTGGTGGTGGTGTTTCCTAGAATAACACCAAGAACTACTGTAGTAGTAGACGACGCTACGGTATAAATGGTGTCTATTGATGTGACACCCGCCTTTGTTATAACTTTAAATGTGTTTGCCATATCATTATCCTAACGCAATTGCCAGAGCAGTGGCGTCTCCTGACGCTGTGTTGTTGATGAAGGTGGTGCTTGCCGCCATTGTTGAGGTGAAATCAGTCACCGCAGCACCGCCGCCCGCACCATCAGCGCGAATTATCCGACTTTCGCCTGTCGCCACGGTTACGTTAGCACCACTTCCTTGAGAAAATACCACTGACTGATTGGTGTCATTGGTTACAAAGTAGATTTTCTCTGCGTCATTAGGGGCAATCGTTATCGTATGTGTTCCGGAAGGAGATCCGCCACAAACAATTAACTTGTTCATGCCATCTGAAACACTGCCGTCTGAAGTGGTTAAAGAAGAACTTGTACCTGATAAGCTTAACGTAACTACCCCATTAAGGGCCGTATCAATTATATCGAAGTTCAGGTTAGTGGTATCACCCCAAGTTCCCGATTGTTCGCCAGTAGCGGGTTTTTCAATACCGGTTCTAGTAGTATATGAGCTAGCCATTTATGCGACCTCTTTCCAATTCGCTGATTGACTCGGCACTAGGTCAGTCCATGTTCCTGCACCAGCAGGAGTTAAATCTGTCCAATTTGCCTGTTGATCCGGCGTTATGACGATTTGACTCCAGATAAAGACAATACCAACATTTCCTGTTGCTGACAATCCTGTAACGCCAAAAGCCATATCGTCTACTATCGGAGATCCGATAGCACCCGTAACAGCGTTTCCAGTTACACCGACAGTTACTGGAATTACAAGAGTAAGTGTTCCAACCGAAGCTGTCGCGGAAGTGCCCGTCAAAGTAACGGCGGCAGGGGCTTCTGGTGTAGATGTGGCCGAAGTTGCACTTACTCCCGTTACAGCTACAACGGCAGTACCAACAACCTGTTCATCGCCAAACCCTATGGTGCCAACCGCGCCAACAGGCCCGACTAAGCTACCGCCTCCGGCTAAAGGGGTGCCAAGACCCGTAGTAGCGGCTACTCCCGTTAATACTACGGGTACAGGTTGGCCCCAAGCGCCGTCACCCCACGCGCCTCTACCCCATCCGCCAATATTGGACACAGTCTACTCCGTTAAGCTATTCTAATAATAGCGTTTGAAGCGTCCGCTGTAGGGAATTGAATGGTAAAGGTGCCTGAACTTGAACTCTTATTTGACCCAAAATCAAGCACACAAACCGCTTTATCAGCGTTTGTGTCATTGTAGATCAACGCGCCACGAGCAGTAATTGTTGCTGTAGTAAAGCTTAAATCAGCAAAATCTGTTATAGCAGTTGTTCCAGAGGCTGACGGCGTCACATTTGTTAATGCGCTGCCACCAGAGGCATAAGAACCACTGTTTGCCACCTCACCTGTTGTGGTGAAAGCTGTTGTTGCCGCGCCAAGTGTAGCGGTTGTGCTAGATTTCCCTCCACCCCCGATTGCATACAAGGCCAGTTTGAAAGAGTTTCCAGAGCTATTTGTGAAATTATGTGTACCCGTTAGGAGCTCTGTTTTAAATGAGGTACACATTGCTTGAGTGATTGCCATTATAGTCTCCTAATAAAGTCCGCAATGTCGTCGTGACCCGCCTTACGCAAAGTCTGGCATATAGTACCACGCTCCTCACGTTTAGCCAAGTCTATGTAAAAACGTAGCACGTCTTCGACCCTTCCTGCAAACGCTTGAGCCTGATCTTTTATAGCAGGCGGAGCCTCTTCTGACACATAAACTATCTTTTTACGAGCCATTTCAGCTATTTGATCGGACGAAAGGCCGCCCTCATTTGACGTAGTAACGTCAATCGTACCTACATCTATTCCTGTTTGTACACTAATCATTATACGATACTCCCGGCACATCATGTCGCCCAATAAGAACTGGATTATCTAACGGCTCTGGCGGTGATAAAGTTTCTTTTTCTTCTTTGATATACTCAGATTGAGGAACAATAATCAGATTTCCGTCTTTTATTGTCTGAACAAGAGGATCCGCTAAACGATGGTAGCCGTACAGTTTTTCATTCTCTGGCACGTTAGTGTCCATAAAGCCTGAATTTTGAGCTATCTCTATCTGTATACCCTTTGAAAGAGCTATGGCGCACCAAAACTCACAACAAGCACGTCCCGCTTCCGCAAAATTTATATTCTGTTTGTAACTGAAGTCTATGCCGTACAGGTGGATTTTCGAGACTTTTTCGCTGTAAATAGCATAGGCTAGGGCGTAAGCCACCGTGTTGTTAAAGTACGCAAAGCCTAACGAGCCAACAACCTCCTTTAAGGGATATAGCTCTATCTCAGGTACTCTTTCATCTAAACAACAAGAATATATAGGACCTTTTTTAGGGGTCTTTAATAAGAATTCTTGCGCTATCCCAGTCTGTTTCCCGGCTTTTTTACCATCTAAAAAACGAGAGGCAGGGTCCATCATAAAGGTCTTATCTACATGAAAGATAGCCCCTATGCTGTTTATACCCCACACTTCGTCAAAGTTCTGCGAGTTTATGCGCGACATGACGTACTCGGAAAACGAGCCGCCAAACGCCACTATTGCTACATTCATGTCTTCTGAGTCCTCACTAACCCGTCGCGATAAGCTTCGGTATTTTCTACGCCTTCGCCATAATTTTTAAGACGAAGTGCTGCTTCTTCAAACTGCTGCCTATACACCTGAAGAAGATTAGGATCCCCTTTCATAAATATATAAGCCTCAACTAAAGAGCCGTATAAAAGCGCATCTGGTGCGTTTTCCCCAAGCCACGACGTTCCCGTTGCCCCTGTAATAGAAGCGGGTCGGTAGTAATAATGTAATTCAACAGCATAATCCTGATCGGGAGTAGGGGCTATAAGAAAATTTCCTACATCAAAAACAGAATAGTAACGCGGCGCACCCGTAGTGGTGGGTGTAGTCCAGTACGTTTGTAAGAAGTTCACGTCCTTTTGTTCTAAAAAAACATGACTTGTGCCGGAGCCGTTGTTGTAAGATAGCGAAAAAGTAGCCAAATAGTCTGTCGGCTGACTCAAGAACCTGTTACCCGTAGTCATAGCGGCGTTCACGTTTTTACGAAAAACGTCCAGATCCACTACTTTTAAGAGTTTTTCTTCAGCATTCTTTATGAAGTTATCAAGATTATTAACGAAAGTTGTTTCGTCATTCTCAGCATAATCTTGTATAGCTTGTTTCAAAGTTGTTTTTGTGTAGCTCATGGTGTGTTCGCCTGTCCGCCCATGCCACTGTGATTAGTACAGTAATAATACAGGGTTGGGGCCCCCACAGCAACTGTGATTTGAGTGTAAGAAGAAGTGGTTGTTACGCCCGTAGTGTATTGTGACCCGCCGCCATGTGTTCCATCCGAGGTGGTGGATAGACGTAAAGGGTGTCCGGAGTTAGTACCGTCTGACTGATCGAAACGATAAGTGTTACCTTCGGTAAGTGTTACCGTGGCTTGCTGAACACCATCTATATAGTATTTGTTGCCAGAACCCGGATTTGCAACAGTTACCGCGAACGTCTGATTTATGGTCACCCCTGTTGTAGTCACCGTGCCCACACTGGCTGTCGCGCTAAGACCCGTAGGAGTGGCCGTAGACGGTATTATCGTAGGTAAATCAACTATTACCTGACCAACTTGCGCTGAAGCTTTTATAAAAGCCATATTAGGGTCTTCTAAAGGCGGATTACCCACTAAAACAGTAAAAGTTTCGGGCTCTGGTGGGCGGGCGTCTTTTAAAGCTTGAGCGTCAAAGACTTTACGGAAAGGACCTAATTGCGGTTGTTTTGCCTCAAACTCATCTTTTCCGACAAGCAACCCGTTCCACTCTTTTCGCATGTCACGGTATTTATACCTAAAGCCAGATCTATCTGAAATAGCATAAGAGTCTTTTCCAGAGGCAAAACGTGACATTATGTTGTCCTAAAATATTGGAACTGCGGCACAACATTAAAGGATGCTCTATCCCGGTCTTCTGCCATAGCCCTTTCAAACTCTTCTTCATACATTGCTTTTAAGAGTTGTGCTCTATTCGGGGCTCTTTTGATGGATATATAATACGCTAATCCCGCAGCTAAACAAGGATACAGCCTAAACGGAACATCTAAAGTGTTAGTGTACTCGTCCGCGTCATCCATTCTAGTTAAGGCATCATATATAATAACATCGGTGCTGTTCTCTGGAACAGGCCAAACTTTTAAAACCGGCGTGACTTGTCGGTCTAAGAAAAACTGGTTAGGTCTACCCGTAGTCGTTTTTGTTGGAATAGTTAGATAATCATCCCGACTCATCCTAGTTAAGGCAAAATCGGTTCCATCTCTTCGCACCACAACAGATAGAATATCAATAATGTTAGTTCCTAAAGTGTAGTCGCCTGTACCAGAAGTAACTGCCTGAGTGCTTTGAGCAATAGTCCACTGGTTTAGACCCCGATTGGCCCATTCTGCCAACATCAGGTTTAACGAGCGTCTAGCTGTCTTCAAGTCATACCCCGTGCGAACTTGCAGCCCGCATCGCTCAAACGCCTCTTCAACGTAATCCGTTACGTCTAACTCAAAATTTGTGCTACCAGAAAGGGTCATTTCTTATCTTCCGCATACAGGTTGTCGAAGATCTGATTTACATCCATTGTATAGTCTAAATCCGATTTTGAATAGTGTATATGCTGCGAAGGTAGAAAATCAGGGGGACCTTCACCTGTTTCAAACCACGCTGGATGCGTAACACGAACACGATTGTTAGGCAACGCAACAATATTTCCGGTGTAAGGACCCGCATCCAAAAGTTCTAGAACGTGGCTTTGTTTGTGCTGGGCGGGATCGTCCGCTATCTCACTTTCGGTATAATCTACCGTAAAATAGTATTTAGCCGGAAAAAAATCAGGCCCTATTTTGGCAAGCCACGGGCAAGGATGAGCTCTATCTAAACGATAAACTGCGTGTGTATGGGACATGCAGTCCCAAGGTTGCGCCAAATGGACAGGCATAGGTTCGGGCCATTCTTCAAAAGGAGTATCGCCCACAAGAGCCGTAATAGGCATTCTAGCCCACATCGCTCCCCCGTGGATATTTGGATCATCCGTCCCATCTGCCTCGCAGCCGGTGAATATCATCTGAAAACTTAAACACCGGCTAGGCATTGTAGTAACGGCAACCGCCATAGCATGAAGAAACTCACCTTGGTATTTCAAATGGTTACAGGTGTATTCCCTTCGCACCCAACATTTGAAATGCGGTATATTGCTCTGAAGATAAGGCAAGTTATTTTACCTTACCGCCCTTCGCGTAACCTTTTTTCTTCATCATCATGCCGCCGCCAGCCATTTTCTGGACTTTACCGCCTTTAGCGTAGCCCTTCTTTTTCATGCCAACCGCGCCGCCTTTAGCCATGCCTTTAGACCGCATGTTTCCGCCAACAAGATCTGCTGAATACTCTTCCATAGTCATAAATTCTTTTGCCATTTTAAGCTCCTATGCTTGACTTACAGAACCTTTGGTTCTTTTCCTACGATTTGACATAACAGCGCCACAACCCCGTGCTACCGCCGTTCCCGGAACAGACCTACCGTTAAATGGCCGTTTAGGCTTCGTTACAGCCCCACCATTTCGTAAACCTGTTACCTTCGCAGCTTTTGTGTTAGCGACTGTAGTTTTTCCTTTAGAGCCTGCCCGCTTCTTCTTACGAGCCGTTGTAGCGCGTTCACTTTTCGATAGACTGTTAGCTTTAGCTCTAGGCAAGCAACGATCAGGGTTACTCTTATCTTTTGAAGTACCACATTTACCTTTGATAGAACCATCTGATCCAATCCTAACCCAGTCCTGTTTCACCCATTCTTTTAACTGACCCATTACTTGCCCTTTGATTTTTTAGCGTAGTTGGGGTCTTTACAATACTTTGAAGCGGCCATGTTTGCATACGCTGACGGGTATGTGTCAAATGTGCGCTTGGCCCACGCTTTCCCTTTGGGACAGATCTTACCACCACTTTTTACCTTGCCCCCTTTTTTCATGCGGACAACGCTACTTTTACCAGTAGGACACTGCCCTGCACCTAAATTTACTGCACTACCCATACCTAACCACCCTTCGTTTTAAAAGCAATGTTGCCTTCATAGGTCCGGCCCGTAAACTCTTCCCACATAGGTTTAAGCATTATGTGAACTTCATCTATTTTTTGACTATTATCCTCGGTCTTTACGGCCATAACGGCTATGTTTTTGTCTACTTCTATCAGAGTAGCCGAGATCCAAGTAACACCTGTAACGCAAACGCCTACTAAAGCTACAAAAAGCGTTCCCGCTATGAACTGCTGACCTAACATTTCCATCTCCTACGAGCGGCGCAAATACGCTTTTTAGGCGTCTTTTTGCAACTTATGTTATGCATTTTCATCTGGCCTTTTGATCTACTGCAATAAGAAGAACGGCGTTTAGCCGCAGCACTCCCCTTCTTCACCTTGCCAGTAACAGCCGTTTTTAACTTAGAACCGGGGTTTGCGCGTTTGTATGCCGCAACACCAGCTTTAGTCATTCCCGCCCCTTTTTCGGTGGGGCGGAAATTTTTCTTGTTTTTCTTCGGCATTGCAGCTTTACGAGGAGCCATAACCTACCTCAATTAAAGAATACCGTTATCGCCGTAAGGTTAGTTGCGGCTGATATATAAATATCGTCCACACGAATACCGTTCGACGGGATGTTCACCGAATGCGTTGTAGATGCGTTAAAATCAAGATCAAGCACAGTGGCCCCGCCGTTACCGTTAGTGATAGTAAGACGAGGTGTACCTGCCGCTGTTTTCAACTGTATCTGACGAATTCGTGCAGGCCCTACAGCAAGCGAGCCTGTTGCAGTCACCCGTTTTGATCTTACATCAGAGTCAGACATTGCAGCCTCCTGTTAGGCTGTTGGTGAGTCGGATGAAATACCGAAGAACTTCAGTGATAGCTGACCGCCAGCACCGGCTGTTCCAGAAATAACAACTTCTACCTCATCCGCAGTCTCGGTTGCCGCAGTAGTTGTTCCACCAGACATGCCCAAAACACCGTTACAAGGGAAAAAGCCCTTAAAACCAGCAGCGTTAATAGCAATTGATACACCGTCTACGAAACCGTCTGTATCAGCATCTGTACCAATATCAACAAGGTTAACGGCGTTTGCAGCCGCAGTAACAACAGTGATAGCTACGCCCATAGGAATAAAGTTGGATGGAATGCCGATAGCAGCTTCTTTATGCTCAGTGCCTGTAGCAGCAATATCAATGGTGGCGGTGTATGTAGAAAGAACCATCTCATTAGTAAGTGCGCCGGTTGTCGCATTCTTGATGATGGATTTGAAACCGTTTTCTGAACGGACGGGACCGTTAAAAGTTGTGTTCGCCATGTCAAACTCCTGTCGTGGCTAATGTCAGCCACAGGATGCGGCTGTCAGGGATGTAAAAACTATACAATAAAAAAGAGCGACTGTGAAGCCGCTCTTTCTAATCTCTACGGGAGGAGAGATTTTTTATTAAGCACCTTCTGTGCCGAAGACAGAACGCCAATCTGAAACACCGAAGCTGTAACGCTCACGGGCTTTAAACCGCATGTTTCCGGTGTCAAAGTCACCTTCCATAGCAGTTTTGATTGGTGACCGGTTAAAGTACTTAAAACCGTTTGGCGCATCTGTTTTGATGAAGAAGGCATCAGTGTCCGTCAGGAAGTGGTTAACCACTGCACCTTCTGGAATCATACCCATGTTCTTCATCGCATTTGCGTCATTGTCGGCAGTACCCGGACGAAGGTTTGAGTTGAGAACCCGCTCTGCAATAAATTGCAACTCTTTCGGGATGATCAACTTTGTGCCACGAACCGCAATCTTCAGACCACGCTCATCAGTCAAACCAGCAACATCAATCAACATTTGCTCAAGAGAAGTCTCGTTGAGGTCTGCTGCGGTTGACAAGATGTTGCGCTGATTGCCCGACAAAGACGGGTGTGCGGTTGAACAAAGTGCTGCACCGTCACCAATAGCAGAAGCACCGGCTGTGAACGCATTGTTCAAAATAGACGCCGCTTTGATCTGCTTTGTCTGAGCCATTGAACGGGCCAGAGCTTTGGTGTAACGAGACGCCAGACGATCGTAAAGATTGTCTTCGATAGCTTCTTCTGTGATAGAGAAAGCCAGAGCGATTGTCTCGTGTGTGTAACGAGCAGTGTATGTCTCTTGGGCATCATCAAAGTTGATGGACGCGCCTTCACCTTTGACTGGAGCCGTTGAGAAACCACCGAGCATCACTTCTTCTTCAAATGCACGATCTGAGGACTCTTCATCGAAGATCTCAGCATGTTCATTTTCGTAGCGATCGTACTCAAGACCGAACAAGGCATTCAGGCCGGGCTCAAGCTCTTTCGCTAATTGTGCGCGAGAAATAGCCATTATCTATTCCCTCCTTAAATGCCGGTTGACAACGACGTGGTCTGTGAAGCCGAAGCTGCCACAGGCGCGTTGTGATGGAAATTAAACCGAACTACAAAGTTCACACCAGCAGAGGCGTAATCTAGATTGGCTTCATCTTGCGATAAACCAACAATACGCATCAATAGTGTTGCAGTGGTAGCTGCGGTAGAAATGTCTAGTTCAGCAGTGGAACGACCGTTTGCAGTAGAACCAGATGTACCGTTTGCAAGAGAGCAGTTGGAGAACACATCAGCAAGAGCGGTTGCTCTGTCTGTAGTTGTGGTATCCGCAGCTATCATAAACAACTGGTTTGGGTTGTCCGCAACAAAAGCTTTGACAGGATGATTTGTGTCAACGCTAGCGTTGTTTGAACCGGGCCAGTAATTTTTGAAAACAGGCTTCTTTGTAGAGCTATCTACATATTCTACGCCCATCAGGACTCCAAGAGCAGGAACTGTACCACCGTTTGCATTACCAACAATGTCAATTACACCAGCCGCCAACGGAATAACCGGTGAGTTCTGGAAAATTGCATTAGTGTTGTTGGATGCGATCTCATATTGAGTTACACCAGTAGTGTTGGCACCTGCGCCATTAATCCCGATAGGACGAAGGCCAAAGGCAGTATCTTGATTTGCCATTTGATTTTTCTCCTAATCAGGGCGGCCCCTATTTTTGTGGACCGCCAAAGGTTACACGAGATTGACGATCGGGTTTATTGATCGTCATAGTTGAATGAGCGTTCTCTCTCATCATATCGTGGTCCACCGCTTGCATCTGATCCGCATTTCTCTTATCGAAATATGCTTTTCTTTCTGCAACAGTTTCTAACGGTATACGAGCAAGAACAAGACCACCTACTCCAAACACACCTTCATATTTACCTGTATCAAGTACCGGGGCCTCAAAGTCTGGATACTCGTCCTTACGAACCAGTTCCCAACCCTCGCGCATTTTTGCGCTGACGTTTTTAGTATCATCAAAACCACGGGTTTCAGCCCGGATCCAACGATGCTTAAAACCATCCGGTGCAGGCGGTGCATCTAACATAGACGGGGGAGCCCACGGCTTACGCTGCGCCGTCTTATCCCTAGTCTGGTTTGCGCGAGCAGTACGTTTCACTGTACCTTCAAACATTTCGTTTTGTTCTTCAGACATTTAACCTACTCCTTCACGTATTTCGCGTATTCTTCAAGCGGCACACCCAATTTCTTTGCTATCGCAACTTGGCTAGGGGTGAGTCTAACCTTTTTCCCACTACTGCGCCCAGAACTTGATCGGGATACGGAAGCAACCGTCTGAGCGGGCCGTCTGCTACCACCGTTTAGCTTATGAGGGAACTCTTCCTTCATTCGCTGATCTAACTCAGTATAGTACTCATCGGACTGCGGGTCAAACCCTTCGTTCTCAACAAGTTTTTTGTGTACACCAAAAGCCGCATAAGTCATGGCTTCATCTGACCCAAACCACTCGTTCCGATCCGCCCAACTGGCGGCCTTGGGATCCGGTCTTCGGGGCTGTTGCTGCGGCATAGGCTGTTGAACCTGCTGCTGCTGTTGAGCCGCAGCCTGTTGAGCATATCGCTCCTGCTGCATCTTGGCTTGTCTGGCGCGATCGTTTTCAATAGCCAAACCGGTGATTTTACGTTGCGCTTCAACCACGCCGTTCGTATCACCGATCTCAATCGCTCTAGCTAAATCTTGTTCTGCTGTGCCCATTTGGGTTTCAACACGAGTGCTATATTCATTAACATAGCTAGTGTCTAAGGTGTTCATGCGCTCTTGAAGTTTTTGAGCTTCTGACTGAACACCTTGAGCGTACCGTAGAGCCTCCTCTTTCTGACGCTCCGCTTCACGCATTTTTTTGGTCAAACGATCAATACGTTTCTGCGTGGCATTTTCAGCTTTTTCAAACTGATCCTCAGTCTGAGCCTCTACCGAGGGCGAATCCTCATCCTTCTGAGCTTCTAGCTCAACCTCAGTATCTGAATCTTCTTCCAGATCTAATTCAATTTGTTGCTTATCCTCTGCCATTTTCTACTCCTAGAAATGAAGAACGTCTTCGGGTTCTTGTATTTTTGCCAATATTTCGTCGTCGTTCAAAATACGAACTTCGCCGCCGTCTATTTTAAAACGTGAACCTGAGTAACGCGCAAACATCACCCAGTCCCCCTGCTCACACCAACTCCCCATAGGGAATTTCTCTTTGTCTTTGTAAGCTAAAGAACCCACTTTCAACACATATCCTACCTGAGTAGATACGGTTTGTTCTTGAACAACAGCGTCTGGCAAATAAATACCCCCGTCAGTTTTACCCTTACCTCTGTACGGTAAAACCAGAATTCTCCACCCTGTAGGGCTAGGCATTCTTTCTAGGAGAGACTCCCCAATAGCACTGGGGTCTAATACCTTGTCGGTAACATCTTTATACGCGGAAGCTATGTTTTCAACACCTTCCGAAACCTCTGCGAGGTTGATCTTTGCGTCAGTCATTTGATCGCTCCTGTTTATCTAGCAGGCTCTTGAGTTCCTGTTCCACGTGATCTAGGGATTTTAAATTGCCCATGAGCTCACGATATTGCTCTATGCTGTTTACGTTGTCATAAATCAACAAATCGTAAATAGCCTGTCGCCGTTCTTTTATTATGCGAAAAACAGCTTCCGCAAAGTAAACTTCATCCACTCCGATAACTCCGCATTAAATCCTATGTCTTCTTATAACATACTATTCGGATTCCGCAAGAGCTCTCATACGATCTACCAAACGTCTGGCCCGATTTGGGACCTGTGTATACCACCGGGAATCTACCATCTCGTTGGCTGCGGCGTTCCAATCACGGGCGTCCACACCAGCCTTCATACCTTTGAACTTGCTTAGTCGAGGCCGACCCATGTTAAACATCATGTTACAAATAATATGTTGCGCCTCTTCCGGCAAGTCCTCAAAGTCTGAGTACAAAACTTTGCACTCATCAATCGTTACTGCAATGTCTAAAGAAAACAGGTTTCTAACTCGTTCCTGTTCGACAACGGTGCCAACGGGCTTGCCGTATTCTTCGTCATGCTCAGTGATTAAATGACCCACACCACAAGTTGGCAGTGCTAAATGGTCTAAATACACCTCGTACTTGCAGCCCTCGTCTTCGGCGATTTCTTCGCGTAATCTATCTTTGTTCATTTTTTAAATCCTTTTAGGCCCCGAATACCAAAAGATGCGCCAATGCTGGCGTACATCGCCCATTGAAACCATTCTGGTGTACGAGACAACGCGGCAAATCCATCTTCAACATATTGTTGCGTAAACGGAATGAAGCACATAGCAATTATAGCTATAAATAAAATTGTCCACGCTTCGTCCTTCCAACTATTGTCAGAGGATTGCGCCATTATTTTTTCCCAGCCCGCCTCATGCGTAGCTGCGGTGACCATAACTTGCGCTTCTGCCTCTGCCCGTGCTTTGGCTACAGCGCCCTTGGCTTTAGTCTGTTCAATCTTTGACTCCATAAAAGAGCCTGCTAAATTTGCTATAGGACCAATAAGAGCCTGTAACATCACTTCATCTCCATCACTGTTTCAATCTTAGCAATGCGTAGCTCAAGGTCCCGCACACGTTGGATATTAGCTTCTACCGACGCTGGCGGCTTCCATTCGTCTATCCAGTTGTCATTCTCTTGAATTTCTTCCCAGTGCATTTTCTGTTCATGCTCTAAAAAAGCCAGCCGTTCAGTAATCGAAAAATAACCCCAGACCGACAGGCCAGTAAAAGCTATCAGCCCTATCAAGTTTTTCAAGGGAATGGTAAATTCACTACTCTCGTTTAACTTTGAAGCCATCAATACAATTCCTTACTTGCAGCCACCTTAACAGGCTTACAATAAGCCGTAGCTTTGTGCTTGGTAGGGACACCGCTTATACTGCCGTAATTCCCATACCGTTTTGTTATCTGACTAGCATAAAAATTACAATCTACTACCGACCTAAAATACATGTCTTGGCTTTGAACCTTACCACCTAACACAAAAACAAGCAAAAAGGCGTGTATCATTTCCGGTTCATCCAAGCTGTCGTACCCATATAAGCACCGACAATACCAGCACCGCTGATGTAGAAGAGGTTAGATATATCAGACAAAGCTGTGACTCGGTCCAATGGAATAAAGAACATAGCCAAAGTAAATACACCCATTGAAATCAAAGTGTAACGAGCCATTCTAAGTTGAGCTAAGTTCTTACGAAGATTATCTTCTGTCTTCTTGATCTCCTTAACGTGCATTAGCTCCGCATCGCTAACGATGCCGTCACCGTCCTCATCATACTCCGCAAACCTAGACTGTTTCTGTAGTTTTTTCTGAGCCATACTACCTTACTCCCATTCTACAATCTTGTTACTGCTATTAGGGTCATACAAGCACATATACATCCTCGGGCAGAATTCTCCAATAATCATAGATGTTCGGGTTTTATTGGCCCCCTCGTAGTAACAGTGCCATTCTTTATCTATTTTCTTGTATTTGACAAGCCTGCACGGGACGTAGTTGTCAACATCCGCTCGCGCCATCATCACAATCATTATAGCAAAAAACGCCGCAGCCGCTACGACGGCTCCCGCAACCATAAAGAACTGCTTCAAATTTTCCTCAAACTCTTTGGCCTCTTGGATCTTCTTGCGTTTCTCCGCAGCCGCCGCCTCTCTAGCCGCCTGTATACGTCGTGCCCGTTCCTCTGTAATAGACTTCCACGTGCCGGGTCCAAACCTCAAATCCACCATCTGCGCGATTTCCCGCATCTGCTCTTGTGCAAGGCGAGCGTCAATAATCTCAGAGGCAACCGATTTTACGCCAAACTGATCCCCTACGCTAACGCCGGACTTGGCGTTACGTCTCTTCTGGACTTGTTGCTCACCCTCAAAAAGGTTGTCAATAAATCCTGCAATTTCGGATACATCGTTGGCAGTCCCAATAGCGGATTTTATCCCGTCCACTGCACTTTTAAACAACGCTATGCCCGCTAGCGTTTCTGCTATCATTATGCCCCCAAGCTAATGTCTATAGGTCACTCACAGGCAATATAGCTTCCGCCTTTGGTTGCGGCACCCATACCACGAACGGTCTTACGGCTCATGCCAGAGGGTATCTTTACATCGGCGGTCTTGCCATACGGAATACGGCCCTGACCTTTAATGTCTGCAAACGTGTCAGCTTTTTGAGCCGCACCCGGTGTGTTCGTTACAATCTTTACTACGCTTTTCATTCTAATCTCCTCGCTGTTTAAGCATTTCACGTTCCATAGCAGACTGAATGCGCTTGTCTGTCTGCCGCTCTTGAGACGCCAACCGCTGCTGGAACTGATCCGCCCGCAACCTTTGGTTCTGTGCATCCAAGTTGAGCTTGGCTTGGTCGTTCTGTGCGTCCGCCTGCTCGGCTTGCGCCTTGATCTGAAGCTCCTGCTCCTTGAGTTGTACCAGAGGATCCGGCCCTTGACCCGATACCTGCTGAGACATCTGCTTGACCATCTGCATACCCTCGGCAATGAACTGAGCGGTCAAACCCTCTATCTGCAACATCTCCTCTTCCGTTGCAGCCTCACCACCAACAGCCTGCCTAGACTGAATAAACTGAACCGCCGCCCGTTCCCGCGCTGCAATCTTTACATGCTCCATAATGTGCTTCTGCAAAGCCATCGCCATAGCAGGCATACTACCAACTAGCGGCGTTGAACCAAAGACCATGTGAGCCATAATATGAGCCTCATGCTCCTGACCCTCAAACGCCTGCAACGGTATCATGTCCATTACGTCAATGTTTTCCTGTGCAGGATCCTTTGGTACAGGCTCCTCATCAGGTATACGACGCATGATCCGGTCAACATCTTTAACGCCTAAAGCATCGTACATGTCCTGATACACCTCATACATGTTGTGCATCTCAGGAGCCGCACCAGCTAGCTGCAACTTAGTCTGAGCCAAAGCAATACGCTGCGCCTGACTGAATATATTGGGGTCAGATACAGGAACCACGTCAATCCGATCATCAAAATCAGTCGCCATGACACTGGTATCCGCGCCCTCAACAGAATACGGATACTCCTGCGGTAAAAACTCCGCCATCACCTTCGCAAGTAACTTGAACTCTAACTTCATGGCGTAGTGCAAACGCTTATGCACCGCACTCATTACACGAGATCCCTGCTCCAACAACGCAATAGTCGTACCAACCGCCGCGCCCTGATTTCCGTCGCCAACCTTCATATCAGTAATGGTCGCGAACCGCTGACCAGCATCAACTACAAAACCTAACAAGTTAAATAACGTCTGGTCAGGCCCTTTGAAGGGCAACGGCATCAGGCTGTCACGAATAGCCCCACCCGGAGCATCTACATCGCGAAACTCACCGGGCTGCAACGGATTATCATCGTCCCTGATCCGTAGGCCGCGGGCCTTGAAACCCGCAGGGAGATTAGACAACGTACCAGCGTCAATCAACTGCCGCAGTGCCGAGGTAGCGGCCCGTGACAAACCGCCAATGGTGTGAATTAGCCCTAATCCGTAGAAACCAAACCCCGGAAGGAACTTATAATGCACAAAATACTGTATTTTCTTCCGACTTTCGTCTTCTTCGCGGTAATTTCTACGAATAGACAGTATCTGGCCGTTGTCCTGACTGATTGTGACAACATATGGTATCTTAATACCGGTTAACTCACCGTCCTCGTCCGTATCCTCGTACCCCTCAAGGTCCAAATCAACGTGACACTCCAAAATCGTGCAGTCATAGTCGATCTGCGACGACGAAACACCGTCTATATTGTCAATCTCGTCACTAACAGAGTTACTATCGCCCTGTGCAGGGATAACAGGTATGTCCAAATAGAACCCAGCCACCTGTTTCTTCCGCAAATCGTTCAACGACATGCGAATACTCTGGGTTATGTTAGGACAAGTCTCTAAATCTGACGTTTCATACGGTACAACAAGCTGTTCAGCCGGTATAAACTTACTAACAGCACGGCTTAAAGTCTCGTCGTAGTACACCTTCTTGAAGGTAGACCCCGCAAGCGGTAAATAAAACAGCATCTGATCCAGTTCAGGCGTGTATTCCTCCATCACATTGGTGATGTAGTAGTTCATAAACTGCCTTACGCGCTGTGACTGCTGCTGCTTGTCCCTTGTTTCGCCTCCCATAATAGTAGTTCGCACGGGGCCGCTGGCAGGCAACAACTCATTGAACGCCTGCGCCTGAAACTGCGTAGCCGCCTCGGCAAGCAACGGGTGCGTAACCCCCGAAGCCCCTCTGAACGGCTGGGTCCTCTCTTCGTAGTTGAACCCAAGCAGTTCAAGACCGTTTGCATAAGCATCTTCCCAATCCTGCCTTCCTGCTTTATTAGCGTCGTACTCACCCAATAACTCACCAGAAATACGCCCAAGCTCACGCTCCGGCATCTCCTCGGCCAAGTTCATATAGAAATCATCACCCTCACCGCGCTGATCCTGCGGATCGAAATCCACAGTCATGCCGCCGTCCTCGTCAGGCGTGATCTCAATGTCCATGCCCTCCGCCATACCCTCAAAGGATACGACGTTGTCGTCCATGCTGCCGGGAACCTCTAGTTCAACTTCAGCAGCTAAGTCCTCCATGTCCAACTGAGACGGGACGTTTTTGTCCATCATGCCTGCAATAGGTTCTCTAGCCATTAAATGTCTCCTTTAAAGACCTAACTTACCATAGGCCGGTTCATATTCCTAGCTGTTGACGCAAGGGATGCAATGCCCCGTGGGCCGCGGCCCATGTTCCGCGCTGCGTCTACCATGCTTACTATGCCGCCTTCTGCTTTATCCACTACTTTTAAATTTTTACGGACAAGCTCTTTTCTGGCCTCGTCTAAGCTAATCTCTCCATCCAACAGTCTTCTTGCGGTGTCCGAATCAAGCGGTGGAATCCCCGGTGCTCTTTCAAAATCTGCCTTATGACCGCGGACCAAAGACTCCGCAGGAATCCTCGTGCCCGTCGGTACATGTATCGTGTCAACCATAGACACGAAGCCCCCTACATCATTCGAGTCCATCGGGGCAGAATTAGTGAAGTCGTAACTGGGGAACGCACCATCTTCCAATGTGAAAGGCGGCTGAGTATCATCTCTTAGTTTTATTGGGGCTGGAGCAGGTGCGGGTCCTTTTTTCGGGTACTCTATCTTCTTTTTTAGGTTCTCTGGTATCTTGTCTACGTTAATCAGACCCTCTACATCAACTAAGCCTCTTTCAGCACCTTCCGTATCAAAACTTTTTGCGCTTGTTCCCGACATAGTATCATATCCCGGTCGTAACTGATTTTCGATCTCTAAAGACGAGCCCGCTATACCCTTGTTTCCGCCCGGAGCCGCTTCCGTTGCACGAGCCCCTTTGATAGCTACATCCATAGGAAACAGCTTGCGGCGCTCACTTACCGGCATACCCTCTGTTGCCAAAGCATACCCTTGTTGCAGACGAGCCATAAACTCGCCTCGCGTCTTCATGTAGTTGCCCCTAGCAGACGGGCCCTGTTTTAACGACCCCGCCGCGTCCTTTTCCCTGTATATGTCAATACCAAGCGACTGATAGGCTTCGGCCTCTTTAAATGCTTTTGCCTCTTTCTCCGCAATAAGCCGATACATCTCTGCTTTTACTTCATTCGCATAAGGCATTTCATCTAAATTAACAGGGGCGGTGCTATTCGTATTCCCCGGCCACATTCTAGTTACATTATCTGGAGCTTCTGGGTTTGCCTTCTTTACGTTAAAACGCGCCTGATTAAGTAGGCTTTCTAAATTCTTGACTTCTCCTTTGGGCCGAAGCTCATTAAAAAACTCATAAGGATTAAACTTCGTGACTCCCGGCTCGTCTATCATTTTAAGGCTCTCATAGAGAGCAAAGTTGTCAAACAATTTGCCAGACACGCTTTCTTTAACCAAAAACGGAGCACTGCCTCCGGGCAAATCCCCTCTTGTCTGTAACACATGCGCTATTTCATGCACCATCAAGGTGGACGTGTACCGGTCATTCCCTAAATACTCCGCTCCAATAGCAATCGTGTTGGTGCTATCATCCCAGTGGCCGCCAGACCCTTTTGATGGCTTTTCGATAATTCTAACATCTATGTCATCCCCTAAATCCGGGAATACATCAAAAAGTGGATGATCCTCACCCATCACCTCTTTTAACTTAAACTGTACGCTTCTTCCGTATTCACCGCCCCTGTGTCCCCGCTCAACAAAAAAGTTTCTGGGGTCTTTCAAGTTTTCAAAAGAGTCCATAACCTCCGCGCCAGACTTCCCCGCCGACACCTTGGTTCCGACCGACTCCGGCAAAATATTACTTATCTTGATCTGACTCAAATTATCCGGGATATCAAAAACCATCTTGGTTTCTAATGGAGCATCACCTGCTTCCCTGCCGGGTCTTGCGTCCACATTAATACGCATAAACCCTGTCTCTTCAAACACCTTGCGGGGGTCCTCGCCATCTTCCAACCGTTTCTGAGCCGCGGACTCCTTGTACTTTATTCCCCTTACCCATTGTGGGTTTATTCCCGGAGTGTCCGCAGAGGCCAACATTTCCGTGACAGAGGTGTCTGGTAATCCATCGTCCGGTACGGGTATTATCTGACCATCGGGGGTTACCGCCTGCGGGCGTACATTCGGCAAAAACCGCATGAAATCCTGTATGCCGCTTGAAACAGCTTTAGCGCCGCGGGCCGTGATCAATTCACCGGCACCCGTAATTCCGCCAGCTAAACGCCCCAAGTCACGATAGTCTTCTAAACCCGACCCCGCAGCGGGAAAGAAACGTGAGCCAAGGGCTTCGGATCCAAAGTTTTTCACAAAAGACTGCGCGTAAGGGTCCGCGGCAGACAAAGCCGACGCTATAGGAGAAGTTCTTAACAAACGGGGGTCTATTTGAGACGCAATGCCCGTGGCTGCCGCGCCTATATCTGCGAAAGAACCACCTAAATCCGTTGTAGCGCCCTGAAGGGCACCAATTCCTAGCTCACGGTATGCGCCTTCTGGGGGCGGTTCGTATGAAACGAAATCATCTTCTGGATTATCAGACAACTTCCCGCCCCAAGATCCGTGACATCTGATCCATCACCTTCGGATCAACAGTCTGCTTCACCTGATCTACAGGCGTCATAATACCAGCCTGCTTCAATAACTTGCCACCAACCGCGTCATCGCGTAACTCAACCATCTGACCAAACTGAAAGCCGCGCTTCTTGTCAAAGTTCTGCTTGTCTATAGGACGAATCTTGAATTGCTCCGGAGCAAGATCTTTATATATATCAAAACCCTCTATCCCCGGATACTGTGGGATAGGTCGCATTGTGTCGGGCCCCGTTGTGTCCGCTCCCTTACTAAGGTCCACGGACATAATGCCCTCTACCGAACCGCCGTCATCAAAAGCCATCTCAGGCTCCGAAGGACCAAAATCCTCCATACGGGAACCCTCTGGGAACTCCTGATAAATATCAGCACGGGGCAAAGTCTCCTGCTGCATACCGAAAGTATCTTCGATCTCTTCGGGAACCATCAACATATCGCTGTAATAAGTATACGGACGCTCGTCGCCCTCCTTGTACAAAGGACGATTTCTACGCAAAAAATCTAAGAATTGATCCCTTTCTTCGGGGGACCCTGCGCCCGTATTAACTACAGAATTTCCCATGCGTCCGCTGCCCCTCTAGTAATAAGCGTGTATCCTACTATAATTCTCTTCATCTTCCCAGTCATCTGTTGGTAATTGTACAAAATTACCCTGCCGATACCGCATCAATGCCTGCGTCATGCTATCAACAAGATCGTCATACTCCCCGTTAGGGAACGCCGCTACCTCTTCAATCAACTCGTCCGCAAACGTAGTATCAGGGGCCCAAACCATTCCAGCCTCAAATAATGGCGATACCGAATGAACCCTCGTCACCTTATCATTACCTTTGCTCGGCGTAAAGTTAACAACAGGTATGCCCATGTTCCGTAGTTCGTGGGTCAAGGGGGTCCCTGACGCCTTGGCCTCAATGATGACGGTGTCGGGGTCCCAGTAATTATACTGCTCTAACGCCTGCTCCTTCAACTCAGGAAAGTCCCACCTACCCTTCATGCTGTCCAAAAGGATCAACGCCGGGGGACCCCCAGACTCTTCCGGACGAAACACTCCCCACGTTGTAATGGCAGAATAGTCTGCCGTCTCCCGCTTACTGAACGCCGTATCATAACTCTGGATCACAAACTCAAGATTGGGAACCTTCTCCGGCTTCCAACGGTTCCACCACTCGCGCCGGCTGATCGCATTCTCTTCACCCGTCGGGTTCTGCTGATACTGAGCGTTCCACTTGCTGGGAGGTATAGATGCCTTGACCGCGGTTAAATCTTCCAAAGACCAGAACTCAGGCCAACACGGCTTCTCATCACTGAAAATAGCAGGAAGCTCCACAACTTCCCACTGATCGGCTAACGGATCTTTAGCCATCGCCCTCAAAAGCTGACCCGTCATATCCTTCTCAGACCACCGGGTCTGTACCAAAACAATCGACCCACCCGGCTGGAGCCTCTGCCGGGGGCCCCCTGTGTACCAATCCCATGCGTCATCAAAGCCGTTCGCGGACATCGCGGTCTGCTCCGAATGAGGATCATCAATGATGATTAAATCACCACCACGACCCGCCAAGTTCGATCCAACGCCAACGGCATAGTACATTCCACCAGAAGCCGTGTCCCATCGCCCCGACGCTTTACTGTCAGCAGCCAGACGAACTTCCGGGAATATGTCTTTGTAGTCATCGCTATCAATTAAGTTCTTCGTCTTTCGTCCAAAGTTTACAGCAAGCTCCGTTGTGTGCGTTGCCTGAATAATCTTCATCTTTGGATTCTTACCCATCATCCACGCAGGAAACAAGAAAGAAGCGAACTCGGACTTTGTGTGACGGGGAGCCATGTTGATGATCAAACGCTTCAACTCGCCGCTCGCTACCCGCTGCAACTTGTCCGCAATGATCTTGTGATGACGACCGGCAATGAACTCCGGCCACATATTTTTTACAAAAATTAAAAAGTCATCTTTGCAAGCTTCATTCTTTTCAAGAAGCGCGAGCCTCAGTTGAAGCTTCAGTTCCTTCTCTGTCAGACCATCCATCGGGGGACCCTTAAATTGCACAAAATATGTGCACAAATATGCACATTTATTAGTCAGTTAACAAGACTTCATATTTGCCTAATAAATAGGCAATGTTTCACGTGAAACATTCTATACCGTTTTTCATATGAATATTTGAGAGAAACATGGCCCATGCTCCCGCTAGGCACGGCGTGGGCGGCGGCGCGTTTTTCGTGATTTTTTGGCGGATTTCTGCGGTTTTTGACCCGATATTGGAAGGGACCCGACGATAGATCACGGCCAGCGAAACACGGCCAGCCGGTCACCGGATCACTGCCCGCTGCCGGAGCGATTTGCCCGCCGGATCACGGCCAGCCGGTCACCGGATCGCGGTTGCCGGTTGCCGGATCACGGCCAGCGGATCACCGGCCGGTATGTTTGGGGAATGGATCGCGGGGCATGGCGCGGCTTGTTTAACTCTTTTAATGCCGCAACGTCGGCCAGTAAGCGGGCATAAGAAAACCCCCGCTAGTGATGCACCAGCGGGGGCGGTTGTTGGCTTGTGCGGGGCTTATCCGGCTATTCAATGCTCATAGTGATTGTTGC
>Ga0099847_1000086_pt1 | contig 26786 bp, 43 predicted proteins | sample CB_VirMetaG_2_FD_78178 | JGI IMG/M metagenome (GOLD analysis project Ga0099847, IMG submission 78178) | Freshwater to marine saline gradient viral communities from Chesapeake Bay - CB_1504_2 Viral MetaG | ecosystem: Environmental > Aquatic > Marine > Coastal | place: USA: Chesapeake Bay...
ACTAAGTTCAATTAGTGAGATACGCTTTAATCCATTTAACTCGTAGTCCTCCGTAAATGTTTCATCAATCTGGTACTGAAAGGTTGATGTCTTGATGCCATCGTAGTCACTTTCGGATTGGCTAATTAAAACATGAGAGGCGGTAACCTCGGACAATAAAGCATTAACCTGCGTTTCCGTTAGTCCAAGCGCGTTTACCTGAACGGTGGTAGCTCCACCAACAAGCTCTTGTTGAAGTGATAGGATACCGCCCTCAACCCAGACCTCAGTAACTCTTCGATAGGCGTCCGTATCTTCAATTTCTACTTGCGCCAAGTAAAGCGTAATTTCTGCTTCTTGGTTGACTTGGTGCTGTATTGTGGTAACACCGATTTCCCCCGTATATTCCGTTCCAGACTTTGCTATAGATTTACGTGTAACGCCGCGCAAACCATTCTTCGGTTTATTTATCTCATCGTCAACCTCTTGAGTAAAGGTGTCGGAAATTGTTTCGTAAACAAGTGTCACAAGGTGTTCTCCACTAGCAGAGATGTAGGGAGCGCCAGCCTCAACAAGCCGCATGTCGCTATACTCTTCGCCGTCACGTGGCGACCAGCCATCACCAGTAAAATTAGCGCCTTGAAGCTCGCCAAAAGCTGGGAGGAAGGTGGACACGTTGCCACCAAACCAATCTTCCTTTTTATCGGAGATTCGGCAGTAGAAAGTAAGTCGATAACGGTCGTTCCAGAGTTTTTCAACTGCTGGCATGAAGTCCACTACTTCTAGTCGGTCTGTTGCTTGGGTAGCCATTATTTTATTTTATAGTGTTTGTCAATTGTTAATTCAGTTTGCGGTAATCATGTACAGTGTGATTGCCGTTAAACATAAACTACCGTTAAACCGCCGTAGGTTGCTGAGTAACCAGTCGCGCCAATAGGAACTTCTACCGTAGTAGCTGACACGTTAAGAAACGCATTAGATCCGAGTGTTGGCGCTGATGCAGCATTAATACTGATAGACCCGAGGGATGTGCATCCGTTAAACGCGCTTGCCCCAATGCTGTTTACCCCACTGGGGATAGAAATGCTCGTCAGTCCAGTGCTTGATTGAAATGCTGAAGCACCGATAGCAGTAACTCCACTGCCGATTGATACGGATGACAATAATGGGCAGTTAGCTAATCCAAATATTGGAATAGTAGGAACATTATTTCCGATGACTACGGTATGTAAAGATAAACATCCATCAAATGTGCTACTTACCCCCATGTCAGTGATGCTGTCTGGAATGGTGGCAGAAGTTAGTCCAGAACCCGCAAATGCAGATTGACCAATTGTAGTTACTGTTGAAGGAATTTTAATTTCAGTTAATCCAGACGTGCCTAAAAACGCTTGAAAATCAATACTAACCACTTTGCTCCCAATATAAATGCTAGTAAGCGTTGTTTCGTTTTTGTAGCCGTCTCCGTTGTCAATGTTGCTTAAATCCCTAGTTTGAGCTACACCGCCCTGAAAGTCGGTCGTATAGGGGTAAGCGTTCGCTGGACCCAAGTTAGATAAAGCCGCAGTATTGCTTGCGATATTACTTCTTTCTGTCGGCGTAAGGATCTTGGTGTTTGTCCCTTCAACCATGTTGTCCATACTGAACGCATTTCCAGCAATAGAGCTTGGATCGTAGACAGATGCAAGCATGTCGCCATTGCCAGTGTTTACGCTTGCCCAAGTTGCTGTAGTTCCGTTGGATGTTAATACTTGTCCATTTGTGCCGATTGACAATTTAACCGCGGTATCTGTTCCAGTACCAACGGCAAGGTCGCCAGCCGCGTCCCATATTGCATCGCTAGCTACATCGCCAGACCCTGATCCCACTGGAACCGACCAAGTATTGTCTCCGCGCAAAAAGGTGATTGCGCTTGGAGATCCTGTTGCTGACAAATTGTCAATATCAACTGCCCCGCTGGAAATAGTTAAGGCATCACTCCCAGTTACATCTCCAGTATGCGTGGCGTTGGTTACTTTAGCCGTATTTAAGGCTATAGCAGCAGCATTTGTTGAAATGTCAGCGGAATTAGTGTTAATCTGAGATTGAGCATTATACAGATCTGCGCCATTATTAATCTGAACCTCAATAACTCCGTTCGTGTTTCCACCGCTGCTGGTTGCTAGTACGTGACCTATTTCAACCGAAATGTCTGGCTCAACCAATGTTATGCCACCCGCAACGGTGCTACTAAGAAATACAACGTCACCCTCTGAATATGTTGCATCATCAAGCACTAAGTCCCTGACTTTTCCTATTAATGTAATAAATCCGTTAGAGTTATTTGGAATGTCTTGCGTTAAAACACCAATCGTTTTTCTTGCGTTAGCTACCGTATCCGCTTGAGCCAAGGAAATTGTTGGCTTATTTCCCTGAGATCCGCTAACCATTACGATCTGTCCGTTCGACACTGTAGACCCAGTAGTGTTTCTAACATACAACACTACTTCCTGTCCGAGTTGAACAGTGACATTATCTGATCCAGTAGTTAAGTCTATAGTTTTTTCTCCATCATTCCAAGATAGCTCACCTCCGACTCCAGCGGAATTAAAGTCAGCCGACGTAATGTCTGCTTGAGGGATTGTAGCCGTACCAGTAAAGGTTGGGCTAGCGATTGGCGCTTTGTCGGCAATGTCAGCAGCATTAGTTGCAACGCCTGCGGTATTAGTTGCAATATCGGCAGCATTAGTTGCAATATTTGCAGTATTAGTGGAAATCTCAGTGTCTTTGGATGCAGTAAATGACGCTGTTGTTGCATCTAGTATTGAGCTGTGAGCTTGAACATCTGTTCCAATTTCCAGTCCGAGGTTAGCTCTGGATGTTGAAACACTGCTTACATCGCTGAGATTGTTTGCCTTCCGCATGAATAAGGCTTCGTTTGCTGGTAATTGCGGCGAAGCGGATCCAGCTTGGTAGTTTTCAATAATTTGCTCGTATCGAACTGTAGCGCCTTCATCTGAGCTAGGAATGACAACTTCAATGCGTTGTCCAGATGGATCAAGAATCTCATACAAGCACACAGTGCCAGAGTCACCATTTAACCACATTGTGCCGCCAAAATCTCCGTTTGCATCAATCAAGAAACTTACCGAGTCCCTAGGGTAGGCGACCTGATCTTCTGTGTCAGTTCCAACTGATGTTACGCGGAATACCACGTATTGGCCGACGTATGCTGGGCGATTGCTTGCGTCTTTAAATGTTCCTGCTAATGTGAATTCGTTTGCCATAATTATTTTCCTATGAATGTTTTAGCAATTTGTATTGCCGCTTTGTGGTATTCTGGAGAGTCATCAATCTCCGTGTGGTTGTATTCTAAAATTTCTGGTTTGCAAATGGAAGCACCGCCTTTTAGCGGATCTCCGTCGAGCTTGTCACCCTCCTGCATAAGCCAACGCACAACGCTGACGTTTTTGGGAACTTTGATTGCCCAACGGTCGAAGAACGCTTTCCAGCGCCCCAATGGGGTGGGACTGTGATACACAGGATCGCACATAACGCACGTTACGGGCATCTTAAGGCGTCTAGTAAGCTGAGGCATGCCATAGCCGCCTCCCCAACTGTAAGCGCACACAAGGACGTCCTCTGGCTCAAGACTGGTAATATACTTGGCGTATTTCTTCCAATCGGTGTTCCATTCCTTCAGTTGAATCACAACTTCCTTGTCTACGCATAAGTCCTTCAATAGACGCATTTCCCGCCAGAGCTTTCGGCTGCCAGTGTGCTGATGCATTTTCTGCGTAAATCCTGAAATTATCACTATTACCTTCATACTCCCAGAGTTCCTTTCTTAATAATATTGTAGTGCAATACTGCCTCTGATTCACCGATTGCGCCGACGTTCACCTCAACGTTGCTTTTAACTTCAACTGTCATGCCTGTTGCAATGAAGAAGGAACATATTGCGCCGACAACCAAGAGGGCTGTGACTAGAACCACTGCTAAGTATTTTACAATCATGTTTTGAGCTAGGGAAGGATGTCTGCCTTTGTGTCGGTAGTAGCTTCGATTGCTGCTTCCTGCACTGCATCGCCATTAACTGCAATTGTGACGTTTGACTTCCAGCCGTAGATGGCCACGCCTCGCTCTGTCGCGCAACCAGATAGTAGTAATGCGGTAATTAGTAATGGTAATTTCTTCATCTTTTTTTGCCCTTCTTTTTGAGTGAATTGTGGATTGTCTGTAATACTTCGGCGGACAACTCCTCGATCCCGCCTTGCTTGCCTTTCATTTCTCCTAGTTGCTCTCGTATGTCAGCTTGGTCCTTGTTTAGCTGAATAATGGTTCTGTACATCACCCCGATCGCGCCAGTTAAAGCGCCACCCGCTGCCAGTACAACTGTTATTAGATGCCCAATATCCATAATCCATATTAAAAGTTATGCAGTATCAAAACAACTGCGTATCCAAAACCAGATAGATACGAGGAAATCAACAAGGTATTAACAACTTTCAGTGACCTCGCGGAAGAAAGCTCTGCTGCCTTTATGTGGCAATATGCCGCAGCAATCCCCATCCCTTGCCTAAAGAATATATTAAAGAAAACACCAGCATTGGTAAGAGTCTGGAACGATGGGTCGCCAATAAACGAAGCAGTCCAAGGCATGAACCAGTAAATATTGTCAAGTGCTGCTCCGACAAACCCAATGGCAACACCCATCACAAACCAGTCTTGCCCAGTTTTGTTTGTGTTTTGCCATGCTTTACGGGCAGAAGGTAGCCACATGTATATGACAGTAAACGCCAATACAACTGTAGGAAAGGTTAAGCCGAGCGATATAAGCTCCGCAATATCTTGTAGGTTCATAATGCTTCTTCAGTGGAAAACCATCCTGCGGCCTTCATTTGTTCGTGGGTTACTAGGTTTGATGATAGGCTTGGAGATGCTTCGATTAAACTCAAAACACTGATGCTCTTTCCTTTGGATTCTGAAATAGCGGAGATAATCAAAGCCTCTTCCTCCCTTGTTGCGGTGTCGCCACAGGGGGTTGAACCAACATTTCCAAGGCTGCGGCGAAATCTATAGTGTCCAGTTGGCATAAAGAGTTATTTTATTAGTAAGTGGGATAGGATGAAAGATCACACTCAGTTACAGTGTAACCCGTTGATATTCCAGCGAGGGTATCTACATCGAGGATAAGTTGGTTTATATCCGATATTAAAGGAGGGAGATACGTGCCGCCTTGGGCTGAAGTGTGTAAACCAATAAGCACTAATTTAGATCCTAAAACAAAACAGTTTGGGCATCCACTGTCTCCCGTGATAATATCTTCTGTTAATTCGTATAGTTTGTCAGTGTTTAAAAGGGGCTTTGTGGAAACAAAATCTGACGACACTGGGAAATCAAAGACATGCGCCCTGTAGGATATACCATTCAACATGGAGTAAGGCATTAAGGTGACGAAACTGTGGTTTTTAAGCGTATTTCCAAGGTAAATATTATTTGATGTTTTACCTAAAGTTTTAGTTAAACCTTTCTGTTCTTGGTCAAAGCAAGCGGCGGCTGTACTAAAAAATTCATATTGCCCTGCGTAGTCCGTTGAGTTGCTAGGAATAACCTCCATGATATCTATATTGGAGGGTAGGTCTGAGTCTAGGAGACATAGCTGGACGTCATAAGAATAATTGCCAGATTGCCCTACGTACAGGGGGTGCGTCTTAACCTTTTGTATGGTTCTAGTGACGGCTGTCGTTGCTCCACTGACATTCGCCACAAAGTCAATGGTATCGCCTGCTTGTAGAGGGTAGTGGGCAGTGGTAATTATATGCCGTTTAGTTAGTGCCGTTCCAGACCTTTTCTGGCCGCCTCTGCTGTTGTTAGGGCTAATTGAAGATAAATTGCTTAGTCCAATCCCCCAAAAATCTTCATTTCGGGTAAAGGTTTTTGTGGCAATGCTGCGACTAGAAAACCGAGGTTTTGCTGTGGCTGGATCACTATTAGAAATTAAAGTTTCCAAACTATCGGTAAAAGCTTTCCCCGCGCTTCCGTCAGTATTGGTAATAAAATCAATTGAGGATCCCGTGTTAATATCCACACGAACTTCAATAGAGTTTGATTTAAATTCTCCGTCGCTTGCGCGCGTTACAGTGACAGTAATTATTACATCCCCGCCCGAAACTACGGTTAAAACTCCTTCAGCGTTTACCGTTGCAATATTTTCGTTACTAGAAGTGTAAGAGGCTGTGTAGGTATCATTGTTATCTGGATGTAAGATTTCCCACCCTATAACGTAAGAATCTACTAGGGTTGCCCCTATGTTGCGCTCTATGTCGTGGGAATTTACTGTCAGATTAGTTGTGCTTCCTGCTAACTGCTCGCCAGAAAAAGAGTCTGCGGTTATATTGGTCCAAAAGCTTAATGGTTGCTTTACCGTAACTCTCATCTTAATTTGATAGGGTGGAAACTGAAGCCTGAGCTTTGTCAATTAATAGAGGATCGGCACTGGCAACATCTTGACGCGCAGACATTGTAAACACCCCATCCGAGGAGGGCGTAATAAGCATAATAAAGGTGTAAATGCCTATGCGGGGACTATTAACAGCAAGTTTGCTGTTAGTTCTAAAAGCAAATACATCATTTTCACTAAGTTTATATTTTAACTGTAACACGCGCTGCTTTTGTAGTAAATCATCGCATATTAGCTGAACAGTTGCGGAGGTATAAACTCCAGTATATCCAACATCAAAACGTAAGTTTCCTTCAGCTAAATCACTGATAGGAGCTACTACTTCAATCTTATAAGAGGAACCTCCTTGTAGCTCTAAGCTAGTAATTTGCTTATCTGTAACGTCGGATGCTACAACCTGATTAAATGAAAAGGGGGCACCAATTGGTGATCCTGCATTTGCTAATTCTACTCGGTATTGCTTACCCGAAGCTAAAACATTTCCAGTTACTGCTCCACCAAACACATTACTAGCATCAAGCCATCCAGCAGGAGCGAAGCCCGATGAGCCGTCGTGATACAGGTATGTTAGTCCTGCCGAGCTTGAAAACTCTTCGTCTGTAAAAATTGTTAGCGAATCTGTAGGCGTGAAGGGATCAGTCGATACACCTACCAACCCACTTTCGTGAAACCGAGAGGCAGGGAGTGATAGGGGAGATGTTTGAGTCAAAGAATCGTCTTGAGTTGTCGCACGAGTGCTAACAACATCATAAGAAGATGGACCTGTAAATCTGACAAACTGACCGCGATCAGAATCAAAATAGGTGTCACCTTCAATTGCGTTTGCCACGGCGTTAAGCTCTGATGTTGTAAGGTTCGGAAAGTTGAACTGAGTGACTTCCAATCCACCAAACTCTACGGTGTCGGAAGCGCCTAATCCTGCTGATGTGCGTATACCAGCTTGGTCGGCACTGGCCATTAAATTGTCTACTGCGGTTGAAACTGTTAAATCTGGCATAATATTTAGGGTTTTTTGTACAATGATATTCCATCCGTTCGTCTATATAGGGACGTTCCGTCTGGTCGAAGGTAATTAGTTAATAGCGGGTATGTATTGGGGCGAGCGCCACGAAACAATGAAACAACGTTCCCGAGGCTACGGCGAAATCTATAGTGTCCAGTTGGCATAATTATCGAACACTTACGTCACAACCATAGTACGTGCGAAAACGCTGTCCAATGGAGTTGTAAATGCCTTGTCTGTTTATTTTGAGTAGTGCTTGGTCAAATGCTTGCTGTACATCTGCCAGTGCTATTGCTTGTTCTCCCTTCGATGCTTTCCATGATCGGGCAGCGTGTAAGGCCATAAAATCAAACCATTCTGCTGGAACTTCAGTTGATGTTCCTTGCTCGCCATCACCGAAGTCAGCTCCTAGGGTCTTTTTGAATGCGACATAAACAGTGTCGTCTGAGTCGCAATTTGTGACACGAATGCCGTTCTGGTCTGGGTATGCTGTTCCAGCAGTTGATCCAGCGCAACTAAATACTTCGCCGTTCCAGTGGCCGATATATTCGCCGATCTTTGAGAGTGCTTGAACGATTGGTGCTGGGGAGTCTCCCTCAATGGCAATCCAGCCAAAAGAAGGCGGTGTGTCGTCAGTTGATGGAAAGTCATATAGCGGAAGACCAGTGGCGTCAATATCGTGATCTGTAATCACCCAAAGCGCACTAGAGTCACTCCAGATGCTACGTAATGCAGTTGTGCCATCAGAATCATACTTTGTATATGCTGGCTTTCCGTCAGCACTCAAGCCATTACGAACATAAAGCCCGTTTGAGTCTGGATCTCCAGCACCATACACATTGTAGCTGTCTTCCGTGTAATTAATATACCCTCGGCTTACGGTGCGAGGTTCAAGCACAAGATAACGCTCCCACCAAGGAGTGTCGTTATACGCAATACTGGCAGCGGAGTTTAGCAACCAACCAACGCGAGTTGTATCCGTAGGGCTTAATTGATGCCCAATGCGAGCCTCGACAAGTCGGAGCAAGTCATTCCAGTCTCTAGTGTTCTGTGCCATTATGCTATAAATTTCGAGGTTTTTTCTATCTCCCTAACGATAATGCGGAAGATGTTAAATGTTTCTTTAAACGTCTGGTCGTGATGCTCTGCTTTGATCTCAAGTTCCTCAATCTGTTTTTCTAGTTTAGAAATCTGGCTTGAATGCACGTAAAAGCATCCAATGATTGTCAGGGAGAGGAGAATGAGTATAGTCTTCAAGGGCAGGGGTAGTTAAGCTAAGGACGCGTCTGCGTGTAGCTTTTTCATTAAATATTTGTCGAACTCTGGATTGTTCAGGTTTCCGTCAACTGATGCACATTCACCGCGCTGACGTTCCATGATATATGCTGCTTGATTAACAACTCCTAGATTTTCCAGTCCATTATCAGCGAAATGCTTATAGAAGAACTTCTTGCAACGCTCGTTTTCGTCGGGCGTGAGTTCTCCCATCATACCTTGAATAAGCTTGCGCTTAGTCTCAGTGGGGAGCTTAAATAGATTAAAAATCTTTGTACTTACTTGTCCGTCAACCATATTTGTGTAAAAGTATAGGGAGGGCAGGAATTGACCTACCCTCCCTATGTGTTAAGGGTTATGCGTTAGACTCGTCAGAACACTTGATCTTACCGAGGCGATTTGGGCCTTGGCTAAGAAGCGAACCGTAGCAATCACATGCTCCAACAGAACCTGCACCGCGATCTTCGTACTCTTCAGAACCTTCGCCCCAAATTTGTCCGAACTCAAGGTAAGCTGGGTCGATGATGTAACCACGTGTTTTACTAGTGGTATCGGCTGCAACAGCAAGCTGAGGATTAGCATTGATGATTTTAACTTGACCGAAGTCAGAGTCATACATTTCAACGTTGTAAGGGATGATGGCAGTGCCATTCATGTTGTAGTCAACTTGAGACGCTGTACCTGCTGTGCGAGTCATGTTAGCAACAATGTTAGTGCGTAGACCAGAGAATGCAAGCAAGTGCAAGTCGAGGTATTCGCCACCTTCACCGAACATAGATGCAAGCTGTGCATTCAATGCTGCGTCGTCAAAACTAGCAACTGCGCCACTATATACGGAAGCAGCCTTTGTGCGGTAAGCCGCTGCAAAGTTAGTGTTAGCTGGATCTGTCATGCTACCAAGACCTTCAGTTACACCAGCAGTAGTTCCAGGGACGTCAGAAACCTTATCTTGGTCGCCGTAGAATGTGTACTCCTTGTTGCGGATAAGTTGCTTAAGAGCTTTTTCTTTAGCATTTTCCTTGTCAACAGAAACAGCCGAACTGTGAGCTTCTTGCTCGCGAGTAACAGACCATTCTTGTACCCAACGTTGAGCTTGACCTGTGTAGTCGCCAACTGCTGTGAACTGATCGCCACCGTTGTCAGTGCCGTTTTGCTCGATGTGACCTGCTGCGCTAGGAGCTGCAAGTTCGTCCATAAGAACGCGAGGGTTCTTGTTAGTAATTGCCCGTGTTGGGAGCAAGCCAACCAAAGGGGCTTGCGTAGCTGCGTGAAGCATTGCAGTTTGCTTCAAGTCTTCGCGATTGGTGCTAAGAGTCGAAGGAGCTGCACTAGAGGATGAGTTTGATATTGCCATAATAGTTTACTTTCTTTTCAAGGCTCGTAGTTTACGATCTGCGGCTTGGCGTTCCAGAATGGTAGCCTTCGTAGTGCCTTTGATAATAGCCTCGAGCTTTTTAATTTTTGATACAGTAGATTTAGGTGATGTATTGCTGCCCTTCGGAAGAGTAGCAGTACCGTTTTTTGCCTTCGGAGCTTTACGGGTCTTAGGCTTGCGATCCGCGATGGATGCTTTAGCTAAAACTTCAAAGAGCTTCTTGGCATATTCAGGTTTGACAGATTTGACTACCGCAAAGTTTGGATCTCCCACAAACCCCTCGAAAACTTCTGCTTCCTCGGCGCTCATGTTTAAACTCTGCTTGAGTGTTTCGATTTCAGTATCCTCATCGTCAAACAACTTAGCCACCTTCTTGATCTCGGTCTTCCGCTCGCGCAGTTTAGAGATATTGGATTTCTGCTCTTTCGCCCACTTCTTAATTGCAGTAGCCGAATAGAACTTGCCATCCACTGTAGCTCCACGAACGTCTTCGCCGCTAGCATCATCGTACTCTGTGGTTGATTCGTATATCAACGCGTCAGTGTATTTCTCGATATTTTCCTCTACCGACGAAATAGTTGAATCAACTTGTTCCGCAGTATGGATGCTACCAAATGGTGAATCTGATGTTGCCGCGACAGATGATGCTGCTTTAAGCTGCTCTTCCTTGGCTTCCAACTCTTGCTTCAACTCTCGTATCTGCTTGCGTTGTTTACCAAAAGCTGCTCCTGTCGATGGCTGGAGTTCAGTTAGGTGTGCTTCCTTGTCCTTGTCTGAGAGAGCATCGAAATACTCCTTTGAAAGAACGTTTGGCTTATCCTCTGCTTCTTCTTCATCCTCTTCAACTTCGACTTCTTCCTCTTCCTCTTCCTCTTCGGAGTCTTCGACCTCATCATCGGATGCGTCATCTTCCTTGTCGGTTTCTGGAGAATCACCAGAGACTAAAGCCTCTAGTTTTTCGTCTCGTTCTTTTTGGATGTCTGCAAGCGTTGGTAACGCCGTCTCTACTTCCTGAATTGCTTCTTCGGCATCAGGGATTGCCGCTTCGTCTATGTCTGTCATAATAATCTACCGTATTTACGGAACGGTGCGTCCTTAAGAGTAAATATAACACTTGCCCCTACATGGAGCGAAGTTTGCGAGCCTCGTCTAGCCCTAGTGATAGGATCTCATCTGTGATGTACATTGCTGCTGCTGACGCTTTCTGGTCGTAGTTATCACTACCTTGCGCCCAAGCTGCCTGCAATAGACCGTCGCGCTGTGCCTCGAAGTATTCGTGCAGTCCCAACGCGAAGTCTGGGTTTCCTTTTAAAAAGTCAATTACCTCGGCAATGGTCTTAGATTGTAGCGGAGCGATTGCCCCCTTTGCGGAGGCAACCTTGTTAGCTACTTTTTTAGTCGTCTTTTTTGCTGGCATATAATGACAATCTTAATATCGCTGTCAAATGCTCCTACTCAGCGTCTTGGATGCCCTGTACGTTTACGTTGCCCACCTGAGCTGCCCGCGCTCCAAGTGGTCCAAACTCGTCACGATTGACTTCTTGGTTCTTCACTTGTTGCATTTGCTTAACGTAGCCATCCATTAGGATTTGGAACTGCTGGCTTTGACCGAACATGGTCGGGATGCCTTGCTGTTCAAATTGCTGCTGCTCTTGGATGTAGTTCTGGACAATCGCAATACGTGCGTCAATTGCGTCGGTACGTGCGCCCGCTGCAAAACCTGCGCTCATGCGCTGGATGTCGCTGGCTGTTTCGTCCGTGATACGCGCTGAACCTTCGGCTTCTGGCTTCAGGATGATATCTGCAATCATTGGATCTGTAGCAGAAAGCAACCAATCCGCTACTTCATCGCTACCTACTCGCGACGGAGAAAGCTGTTTAGCTGTCTTCACCACATTGGAAATGCGCTCAAGTTGCTCTGGGTCATCAAAGGTGCTGTTGAAGCTGATGCATAAATCCATCTCAGTCTCTTCGGTGTTCTTGACAAACTGAGTGCCTTCTGGCTTGCCAGTGACTCGGAAATACAGATCATCTGGTCCTTCGAGCTTAAATGTCTCGTAAGACATGGCAAGTACGTTCTGTACGTGACGGCGGAGGAATGAATCTACGTAGTGACGCTGGCGAATCTCAGAGAGAGGGTCTTCGGCTGACTGACCAATGTGCTGCATTGCTTGACCATCCACAATCTGCTCTAGGCTGATATTTGGCTGGAAGTCCTGCGGCTTGTTGATGAACTCTGGCTTGCGGTTAGCTGGGCCATTCATTCGACCTCCTGGACCTACTTGGCTAAGGTCAACTCCTGGACCTCCGTACATCATCGGGGACGCGCCCCACTGAGCTTCGTCGATGTAGTTGTCTAGGATTGTCTTCTGAGTCTTCTGTGGAGCTTTGAGGATCTCAGGCCATGTAGTTGATTCGTAAAGTGTCTTGGTTTCGTATGTCAACGGCGTAACAACGAACGGATAGCTGCGGCGACCAGATTGTAGCTTGCGGTAGGCGTGAGACGGGAGGATCGAGTCATCCGAAGCCATCTTAGGCGACCATACGGTAAGATAAATGCCTTCAGCACCATCTTCCTCGTCAATCAGCCGCTCGTAGGTAAACACAACCTCAATGAAGTCGCGAGCATCTGCTGCGGTGCGGCTACCAGTGTTACGTCCGTTTACGTTGTAGCTTACTGTGCCTTGCGGAGAATCGAACAAACTATCGGACATACCAGTGTGGTTTTCGATCATGTGTTCGACCCATTCTGAATCCCAGTCCATTGTCTCGCGGTAGTTCACTAGGTCTTGACCTGTGAGCAACATGCGCATATGCACGCGAGGTGAGTCTTGGACGTTCATCGTGTAGGCTGGCAGGATAACATCTGCGTCTGGCGCAAGTGTGCGCACATCAAATGTACCTGTGTCCTCGATTACGATAGGAATATCTGCTGATCCGTCTTTGCGCAACTGCTTGAGTGCTTTCTTTACGCGCTTCTCGTTTACGGACCATCCTTCAACCTCGTTGAACATATTCATCAGCTCGTCAATACGTTCTTCGTCAGAAAGAAGCTCCACGAACTGCTGTGTCTGTAGTGCTTCAACTTCTTCCAGCTCTGGGATAGACTGTAGCATTTGTTCAAAGTCAAATGTCTTGGTTACGCTTTGGTTTTTCTTTTGCCAGCCACAATATGTAATGGCTAGACCCTTCTCAAACCAATAAGAGGCGGCAAGCTCCATGTCGCGCTGGAAATTCTTGATTCCACTGTCACGCATCCATTTAAGCATAACGCTCACCTCTGCTGCACGTGCTACGTCGGTAGACTCACGCGGATATGCTCGAATCTGACTGCGGTTCATTCCGTTCACGCAAAGAGCCACGCCATTCTGAATAGCGCGGTCTGCCGTGAAAACCTCGGTGTCTGAGGCGTATTTATATGGAAATGCGTCGTCGTCGTGCTTCTTGAGGTCATCAGACTTCCCCGCCCACTTGTTTTTGCGGATGTCTCGATTCTGGTTGCACTTTTCCAGATAGAATTCTAGGTCACTTACATCTTTGTCGTAAATGTCCTTAAACTTGTTGATGTCAAAGTCATCTATATAAATGTCTTGTTGTCCGTTACTATCTTGGTTTTGAGTCATATTAAATTTCAAATATTGGGTTGCCGTATCTAGCGCGATACTCTTTGCGGAATTTCACTTTAGCCCTGCGAAGGTACTGCTCAGATACGCCAAACTCGTCCAACAACTGTTCATCAGAATTGAAGTTAATAATATCGCCAGCTAGTTCGGACTTTATCTTCTCTATCATAACCCAATACCCTACATGATCTTGGATGTGATCTGAGCTTATAGTGATAGGTTGGGTGTCCATTTGTAGAAATATTTTCCATCTTGTGATCCGCGCTCCACAAGGATTCGGGTTTTCGGTTTAGAAAGTCGGTCCTTTCGGTTCTTTGGAACGCTGACCATAACCTTCTGCTTGCGCTCGCGATCAAATGCCATCATCCAGCGTGGGTTTACTACTGGCTGCGCAATGGCTTCGACAAACACAACATCTGGCTGTGCTGTCTCCACTACAGTCATTTCGTGGTCATAATGCTTCAAGATCTTAGAGATTCCGCTTGGCTTGATCTCGTTGCCATCTAGGTCTGATTCTTCGCACACCTCGTTTCGTACGCGCCCAACCTGCATCGGGAGCTTACCTAGTTCCTTGGCGAGTTCGCCACATGTCATATTGCTCATAAGTTAATTTTGGTTGAGTTGCCTCTATGTCGAAAGTATATGTCGGCAGTCAAGCAGTGACTATCAATAGCCCTTGCCCTGTCGAGTGACAGTCATGGACTGCTTGCTGTAGTGAATTGGACCTTCGCCCTCGTTTGCCGTAAGTAAATAGCGAATGCAGTCGATGAAATCTTTGAGGGCGTCATCCCGCTTTCCGTTTTTGCAGTAGTTCATCAACGAAAAGATGGTATTACCAGCAGCGGCGCTAATGCGGAGGCGAGGGGTGTTAGTATGCGGGCAATACTGCTTAGATCGGTCGTACGACAGCGCCTCTTGCACTAGCGGTAGCCCTACGTCCTCAGTTGTGCCAATAGACGGCACTGTGTCTATTCCGTACTCAAATAGCTCGTCCTGAAGCGTCTTTTTGCCGTCATCGCGAGTCTGGTGCGGGTTGTGGGCAAATCGAACGTCAATAATCCTCTCAAACACCGAAACCCCGTCCTCGATCTTAGTCCATTCCATCTCAAGCTCTCGGAATGACAGCCCTCCACAATCTGTGGCCGCTTCGCCCTTCTTCCAGTTCGTTGAGTCATCTGACGTAGATGATTTGCCTTCCACTGCCCACGCCCCGTAGGTATCTCGCTCTGGGAACTCAGCCCACAGTCGAATGTCTCGTTTTTCGTTGACGGATGCCCAGATACAAGCCCAAGACTTAGTTCCAGCGGGGTCAATTACTTGGTATGTAGTCCAAGAACCGTCCGAGAAGTTATATTTCTCTTCATTGGGGTCATAAACGTGGACAGCTCGGTCAAATGTCTTAAACATCGCCGTCATACTCTTGGTCGGGAAGCCGTAGAGGATCTTCATGATCTCTTCCTCGGAGGCATTGGCATGATTTCGCGCCAAACGTTTCCAGTTTGAGAAAGGATTTCGCTCAGAATGGTAATACACCACTGCTACGTTCTCCATTGGCTCTCCGAACGAGTTCATGGGCTGCTGCACGAACGGCATCATGCGCCCGCCTAGCATAGAGGCAGGTAAGCTCTCTACCGTCTTCGCACCGTCTAGCATTGTGCCTACAGTCTGCGTGTAACCGTGAATAGGGGTGAAAGTTAGCAGTATCTTAGAGTCAAAGTCACCGCAACGGTTACGTAGACGCTTTAGAAGGTCTTCATTGCCCAGATACTCGTCGCACCACGTGCCGATGTTGATAAAACCGCACCCTTTCTTGGGCGCACCGAGTTTAGCGCCCTCAATAGTCGTGTCATCCTGCTGGAACTGCGTATAATACTTGAAATAGCACACTGAGCCGTTTGGGAGAATGAATTTGCCGCCCGCGAAGCCCGTACCCTTGGAGTAATTGATCTTAGTGACTTCATCCTTCTGCTTCTTCTTGAACTCCTGCGGCATCATTTCCCATAGATACGGCTGTTGGCGCTCGATTGACGCGCTCTCATTCTGTGACCAGCAGATGATTTCCGTATTAGGGTTCTCTAAGAGGGATCGCATGACCAACCAAGCTGCGCTCCTCGATTTTCCACTTCTGTTGCCTCCAAGCACCCATAGCTCGTCTATGACTGGCTGTTGAAGCAACTCCTTGACCTTCTCTTGCTGTGGGAGCACAAAACTGTGGTACACGGGGTCTTTGATGGAAGCCTCAATACGCTCGTTATGCACCTTGATGCTCTCTAGGTAGGCTTCAGGGTCATTCTCCAGCATCCATAGCTGATCCTCGTCCGATGGAGTCTCCATCATCGGGTGTTCCGTGTATTCTAGCTCCATTTAGTATAAATCAATGATTTGGGTGCTGCATGGCACGGATCTTTCCCTCTGTCTAAGCTTAACTGTCTCGCTAGGCTCATCTAGGTTGATAATCACGTCGGGCTTGTGGTAGCTTGATACTAGGCACTCACATTCTTCGACAGCGGAGTTCTGGAAATACTTGATATACGCATCCTCCCATATGGCTGCCTTAGGGAACGGTTCGTTGTCCCTGTTTCCGAATATAAACACCACTCTCATCTAGTCTACCTCGATTACCGCTTCAGCTTCCTTAGCCTTGGCTATCCTTGCCCGTAGTTCTGCCGCCTTGTCCTCGTATTCCTCCTGGCTAACGACATGATTAACCTCTACTACCTGCGTAGCTGCTCCAGAGAACTTCTGGAAGCGTTCAGCCTTGAGGGATTGCCCGCGATTAATCTGCGCGTACCCCTTGCCGTCAATTTCCAGCTCATCCCTCTCAATTAGATCGAGCATCTTCTCCATGTACCTACGCTCTAGCTCAGCACCCATCTCGTAGTCCGTAGCGGCGTCGGCTGCGGCTTTCGAGCGAATAGCTTCGTAGTCATCCGTAGTGGCAAGCTCTTTGCGAATATTGTAGTAAGTCCAACGAGAAACGCCAGTTTCACGGCACAATTCAGCGACATCAAATCCGTCACTGATAATGTGTTTAGCCACAACCGCCCACACCTTTGGGCTTCGGTTTGACAAATGCTGAGGACCTTTAGACTTCTTCATCTCCTTGAGAGTCTTAGAAATGAAGTCCTTTGGCTGTAACGCTACTTCTTCACTCATCTTCTAGGTCATCCTCATCAAATTCAAAAAAGTCCATATCTAGGTCTGAGGACATATCTTCTAAGCTATCCCTGAACAACATACGCCCTACACGAAAGTTGGTGTAGTCGTAGTGTAACGCGCCGTCGTCATTGATAACAACTAGTGCGTAGTTCGCGAAATGCTCGCTAAGGATAGCCATTGCATCAGCAATACGCTCCTCGTCCTCCTCTTGGATTACCATTAGTATTCAAGCCCTCCACAGCGTTCAAACGCCTTCTGGACGTCTTCCTCAAGCTCTGGGTAGTCACCAGCGTCATCTAGCAGGATTTTACGCAACCATTCCTTCTGGCGCTCCTCCTTGAGCTTAGAGCTATTTACCTTCCGCTTAGGGAATTTAACCAAGTCCATGTTCTTCTCGAACTCTTTCTTGTTTCGATTGCTCTTTCCTTCGTTTAGTCGATTATATGTAGCCATGATTTAATTTAAGCACCAGTGTCAATAAGTCCCTATCCCGCTAGAATGCTACGTTTTCACCTACGCCCAGAAGCTCGTCAATACTGTCCTTTTCGGAATTCATCCACGCAATGATGGATTTATAGGAATCGAACACTTTATCTCCGATAGCTTTAATCGCATCCTCCCTATCAACCCCATGTACCCCGTAAGCGCACATAATGGTACCTACAACGTCCTTGTGGGAGTTTCCGATACCAACACTAGGCTCATCAATCAAAACGCCGCATAGGGCTATTGAGGACCTCTCCTTGAGGGGTTCTACTCCTATCCACGGATTGTCAACGAGAAAATAGTTTACACGACCACTGCCCAGCTTCTTTCTCTCCAGGTAGCCACAGCTCTCCAGCTCCCTCAATCCTCGCTGCACACTCTTAATCTCGTCCTTGCACTCAGAAGCCATCCTAGAAGCCGCAAAATCCCACCCATAGGGCTTGCTCTTCATATACGACCAAAGACCCTTGCTCTTCAACGAAAGCCTGTCATCAGCCCACAGGGGACTCTCGAGCATGTCATCTAAGCTCCACTTAGGGTTGTATCTCCACTCGGTCTTCTCTAGTAATGTCATAGTTTAAATGTTTATAGAATCGTCAAATGCAAGCATATATCGACAACGTGTCGCTTTAGGCGTCAATTCCTTGGTACAGTGTAGCATATACGTAAAAGCCTATAGGACAAAAAAGGTACAATAAGGTATATAACAGTTTTATGCGGGGTAAGGCTGTTTTTGGATATTATTTTTTTTTGAGGGCAGGTTATATATAACAACATCTAACACATCCCTCCTCCCCTACCCCCCTCCCCCCGTGGGTGGTTGTTTTTTGTGGTGGAGCGTGATGTATTCATTCACCATCCATTCACCATTTATTCACCATCCACCATCATCATCATCACCCATCCTTCATCCATTCTCCATCCGTCAATATTGGTAGCTTGTCTCACTCAGACATTGTGTGCTATGTCAAGTGTATATGCTATGAATAATATAAATGTTTGGTATGAATAAAATAATTAATGTGTTCACTACTTTTTACCTTGACTAGTGAACAAAGCCACGAGAATGCGCTGTATGGCGTTTTGATTTGCTACAGGTGTGTAGACCCTCGCGACAATTTCAAGGCGTTTTTCGTTTTAAAGCCCTTGAGAGCGTTGAGGGGTCGGAATGGCGGTTTGCCTCTAAAAATGTCTAGAAATGGCTTGTGGCGTTTGCTTAGAAAAAACGTTAGTTTGAAATCTACCTTTTCGGTAATTTGGGTTATTTAGGTGATTTTGAGTGCGTCTTATATAGGCAGTTTTTGAGTGCGTCTTATATAGGTGAATTATTTTTCATTCTTTTTTCAAAAAAGCTTGACTTGGTCTTTTTGGTTTAGTTGTGTGTTTGAGCAGCGCCCGTTCTTTGACAGTCCAAATACCACCTGCCTCCATGAGATACATGGAGTGGGGCATTTAGAAGAGAATGCCTGCGGATCAGTCCGCTTGATGACGTGGTACATGGGACACAATTGGTAATGTAGCCTCACACTGAGACGGTTGTCAGCCCGTGCAAATACAGAACACCAATTAACACACACACACATCATGAATAACTTAAAAACAATAAAAACAATCAAGGTTTCTCCTGTCTACACCATCAAATTTAAAGTTGGTGAGGTTTTTGAATTTTCCAACGCAGTCGTTATTGAGTCAGGCTATGGCAACACGGAAGTAATTAATTTAGACACAAAGGCTTCTGTTATGGGAAACGTTGAACATAAGGAATCAATTCGTAAGGACGCTATTGATCTAGCTCTGAGTATTAAATAAATTCTAATCAAACGGGGCGGAGCATCCAACACTCCACTTTAACCAACCACACACACACACACAGGGCGCGACAGCGCAACCAACACACACATATATATATAATATCATGAAAAACACACAAAACATCACCGACCTGCGCAATAACACAATATCAACTATTGAAGCTTTCGACGAAAAGAACGCCATTGGTTCCCACTTCGTTGGCTGGCAAGAAGGTTTCGAGCAGTCCTATATTGAAGTGCAGTTCTGCGAAGCTTTTCACATGTGCGCTGAAGGTGCTATAGGGATTGCAGAGGATCACATGCGAGAGCTTAACAGAGGGCAAGACGGTGAGTGCGGTTTTGTTATAACTCGCCTCTTCTAATCAAATATACATAACACACAAACAGCCCGTTAACCTAACACGTTAACGGGCTTTCTGGGTATAAGCAATCCGCTTTAACACAACACACACACACACACACACACACATATAAAAAACACACAATGAAAACACAAGAGCAACTTAATCACATGTATGACACAATCCTAGAACTAGGTCTCTGCACATTCGAGGAACTAGAGCTGGTCACATCCATCAATGGCTTCAACGAGCAAGCCATGAATGATATTATATATGTCCGTGAGGGATACCAAACACTCGGCCAGTATCTCGAGTATCTCAACGATCAAGACCAATACTAATCACCAACACATTAAAACCACACACACAACCACACAATATCATGAAATACCAACGCGAATACAAATTTATCGATTACAACAATAACATCATTCACACCGAAATAACCAACAATCCCGAACAAGTAGAGAACAAGCTCAGAAATCAAGGGCACAAGGTCGGAGGTTTCTCTTTAATACGCACAATCAAATAAAAACGCACTAAATAATCACACAATCCAACACACACATCATGAAAACAAAATTCAAAGTCGTAGGCCGAGAGTCAAATCGCCATAAAAAAGTAGAAGACATCTGTTGGGGACTCAGTTGCCGCGGCGCGGCCGAGCAGAGCGTTCGTTTTTGGAGCAAAAAAGGTTTTATCGATTGCAAGGTCAAAGAATACGAAACCTCTGACAACGATACTGACGTTGCTCTGTCAGAATTGTTCTAATCAATAGCAAACACACACACACACACACATATATATATCATGAAAATCACATTCGACAACTTTGACCCTAAAAAACTAATACCAGCCGATCAAGTGCCTTGGCCGCATCCTGATTACACAGACTTGAATGACTGGCTATTTGAGCAAGCCACCGAAGTATTTGAAGCCACCCGTTACCTAGCCGTAAGTCAATACGACCTTGCCCTTTCCTTGTGGCATCGCGCGGGACGCCCTACGGATGGGTTTGAGTGCGCCCTTTGGACAAAAGAAGAGGCACTAGGTTAATAACTAACATAATCACACACAGAGCGCTACAGCGCGACCAACACACACACACACACACACAATATCATGACTTACGAAATATACATATCATCCATCACCGCCTTAGAGGCAGACGCTAAAAAGTTCTCAAACAAGATGCAATCCCTTAAAGGTTCATCATCTTGCCACATGGGGCTCACGCCCGATGAAATAAAGTTTTCTCCTGAGTTTCAAGAGGCGAAAAAGGGTTACAAGGCGTTTCACAATGGGATACGCCGAATAAACAAGCTAGCACCAAAGGAATTCCTGAGGCGACGCGCGACTGAAAGGCGCGAAAACAAAGCCTAACCCTTACCACTTACGACACATTAAAACCACACACAAAATACACATCATGAAAATAACAGACGCACTTAAAGAGGCATCCAAGACACAAGACAAAGCACGCATGAACCGTCTATTTTATCAGATGGAGCGCAAGGGGATGGACTTCATGGCAACACCATTAATTTGCGCCGTCAATCTAGTAGGTCTTAAAGCGCACCGCTTCGCATGGGATTGCTTAGAGGACTGGCAAAACGCTTAATTCTAACCAAACGGGGCGGAGCATCCTACACTCCACTTTAACCAACATACACACACACATCATGAATCCTATTAAATCAGTAGGTATAACTTACGACACACGCCTAAGAGCAAAGTTATTTGCCAGCGCATGGGCATTAGCTACCATGAAAGGTCACGATCTTTCCAAGACTGATAAGAGCGGTAAAACTACTGTTACTGTTTATGATCTTACACAGGCTAACCTTGAAACGCTGAAAGATCTTTCGATTAAATACTAATCCAAAAAACACACATCATGAAAACCACACAGAAAACACTCGATGCTCTCATATACACACTAGGCTTGTTACTCGCTGGCTCATTAGGCGCTTTGCTTATGTTTCTAGTAATGGACGTCTAATCACCAACAAATTAACACACTAAATAACACACAATATGACATACTTAAGAGAATACAAATTCTTCAACTACCAAAACGAAGTAATACACACCGAAATAACCAACAATCCCGAACAAGTAGAAAACAAGCTAACAGCGCAAGGCCACAAGGTTGGCGGTTTCTCCTTAATACGCACAATCAAATAACAACACACTAAATAACAACCAACACACAAAAGAGCGCAACAGCGCGACCAACACACATAACCAAATATATAATATCATGAAAACTACACTAAATACACACGACATCACAAACGCACTACTTAACGACGAACACGCCGCTTGGTCTTACAATGGAGCAAAGGCGCTTGCTGAATACCTTGAACAATACGAAGAGGATTGCGGCATAGAGCTTGAACTAGACGTTGTTGCATTGCGTTGCGAATACATGGAAGAAGAAAGCCTCGGGAAATGGGCTCGGGGTTACTTCTCTGACGATCAACTGACGGAGTTTCTAAAGGATTCAGATTGCGAGGAAGAAACCTCGCGCGATTATATCCATGAAAACGGAACACTGATTGAGTTTGAAGGCGGCGTTATTGTTTCTTTATACTAACCTTAACACCTAACCCACGCCCTGTAGTTTAACCGCTACAGGGTTTCTGGGTGCAAGGGTAACACTTACCACTTGCAACACATTAAAACGCCTTTAAGGGGCAATAATACATAACCAAATGCACACAATGAATAACACACAAATACCAGTACGTTACTTTGCTTACGATTTTGACGCAGAAGAAGTAGAAATAGTTGAAGTAGACAAGCAAACCTTTGACAGCCTAGAGGGGAAAATAACCACAGAGCGCGCCACAATGTTTACCAATGGGTGCAATCAAATTTGCCACACTAAGGAAAATTACTAACAAGCAAACCGCCACACAATAAACTACAATGAACACACAAGAAGAAAATAAAAATCGCTTCCAAGCGTACTACATAGACTACCTGTTAAACTATGACAGTATCGGCTCCTATGCCGCCGCATACGGCCTTACATACGACACAGCCAAGCACCGCATCAAGACAGGCGAACGGGTACACGTATCACTGACAGCGAACGCCGCTTGCGACACACTGGCGGCTACAGGGCTTGCCTTCTTCTAGGGCAATATAATTCAATAGAACTTAACCAAAATAGCACTTAATTCAATAGAACTTAACACAACCCACTTAATATTATGATTAATCCAATAGATATTCTTACACAGAAAAAAGTAAAAGAAACCTACCGCACGGAGTTAAGATTTGCGGTAAATACAGACTTCTTTGCGGCCTTTAACATGGTAAACCCTCCACATCAAAAGACAGCTAACGGCTACCGTTTGTTCCTACCTAACGGCGAGCGCGTGGAGGTTTCTGATCATTTCAAGGTCACTGTGTTTGAAACCAAAGGTTGGAAGGAAGCTTCCTTTTTTGGAGAGTAATCACGCACACAAACCGCCAACAAATAACACACATATAAATATATCATGAAAACACCGAAACTAGACAGAGCCGAAATAATAACAACCTTTTCCAAAGCTTATGGAGTAGACCTCACGAAATTTGCTAAAAGTATTCGAGTCAAAGTAATTGATCACGACGTTAACAAGCTCGCGCCTGAACGATATTGCTACAAGATAAGTTTTACCCTATTTGGCAAACGTTCAAAATTTGGCTTTTGGCCTAATACCGTTGGTTATCAAGGTTACTAAATGCAATGTAACACTCAACAACTAATATATAAAAATTATGGATAAAATAACAGTAAAAACAGGCAAAACTCAACTATCAATTAATGACGCAGGAAATGAGCAAGTAACAATCTCAATAAAGACATTAAATGCCTATATCGGTAAATGCGATTGCAGTTCAATCGTGATCGATAATTCAGAACTCCTAGGCTTATTCGCCCCGTCTCTAAGACTTGCGATGAATCATCACAGCGCCTAATCAAGCAAACCGCCACACAATAAACCATGCAAGACATAAGAGAAAAACTAAGAACTGAAAAGGTGATTGACAACGACTTCGACTACACGCGCGCCAAGGTGGAGCTAAAAAGGCTCGCGGGGATCTATGCTACGGGCTGTTGCTCGGTAGCTTCTGACGCCCAAATGCTATCGGATGCAGTGGACGAATACGAAAAGAGAACAATGGATCTACTCATATAGCTAACCACAATTATGCAAGACATCACCGAACGCCTTAACCTAGCGCGTATGCTAATACGAAACGCTATTGGTTCTCATCAAGGAACACCTGAAACCGCCGCAAGGTACGCCGTAAGACAGCTCGACCTACCAAGCGACGTTAAACAATCACTCATTCAATACGCAATCGAACTCAACAACAAGTAATTATGACTAGAAAAGAATACAATAAAAAGCACCCTCACCTTAACGACGCACAATTGCAGAGCGGTTATCATTTATATATAACAGATGACTGGCATGTTGAGGGCTTAACGTTAACCAAGGGTGGCAACACATTGCATCTACATGACGACGGGTGCGCCCTTAGAAGCCCTAAGAAAGCCTCCAACCCATAGCCCTATGCCTGCATATTACATAGAGTATAATCATTCGGGTATGAAGCCTAGTTACAGGGGGCGAGCGGTAAAATACGCCAACAGCGCAAAGGACGCCGCCGCCCTAATCGGTAGATATTGCGCCAAGACTAAAACAATAATTGACAAGCGAAGCAACCTAAGATACAATGTAAATATCTATGAAGAAAAAACCTAAAGAGCATTGCAACAACACCTTAACGGAAGCGGGCTTCAGGTCTTACATCATGAGCGGCCTTAGAAGTAAGAGCCGCTTCTGGAAGCCTAAAAGCGTCGCCATCGCTAAGACATTCGTTGAGAAGGGGAAAAACCCCGAAACTGGCAAACTGTGCAAGCTCCATCAATGCCCCGAATGCAAGGGGCTATTCCCACAGGGGAAGATGGACGCCGACCATATCGAGCCTGTAGTTCCGCTAGAGGGCTTTTCTAAGTCATCCGACACCTTCCTAGGGTATAACTGGACGGAAGTCATTAAGAGGCTATTCTGTGAGGCTGACGGGTATAGCGTGCTATGCAAGGCATGCCACGCAGAGAAAACCAAAAAGGAAAATTCACAACGCCGAGCAAACAAGCTTGGTAAATAACCAAAACACAAAAAAAATGAAATCAATAAAAGCATACATTAGCGACCTAAAAGGGGAGCATTTAGAACTAGCATTGCGCAATTATAGCGAGCCCTACGCAAGGGGCAAACAAGTAGTCTCGCACGAGGCGGCACTACTCCAAGCCTTCGACTGGAAAGAATCACCCGAGGGCTTTAATTATTGGTACGACGTCTGGACAGACCTCGTGTATTTAAAATACTTCGATGCCCCTCAGCACTCACAGGAGGGCTTTGAGTCTAAAGCTAAGGCTTACGTATGGGAAGCAACCAGCAAGCCCACAGGGGAAGCTAGACCGCTACCTACAGACGCGGAAGATCGCAAGACCTTCCCTATTTATTCGGGCTTTGTGAACTATTTTCCCCACGCTGTAGCCGCCGTCTCTCACTTGAGCTACAAGGGGAGTTTACAGCATCACCCCGACGAACCCATGCACTGGGACACGGATAAGTCTACGGACGAACTAGACGCACTTATGCGGCACATGATCGACGGAGACTGGGAGCATGTCGCTTGGCGAGCCATGAGCAACTTAGAACGCAAATTAACTGGCAAATGCCAATATGAGAAAGGAAATATATAATATGACAACAGATAACTTAAAACTATGGAACGCGGTCGAAAAGACTGACCCGAAGTACACTAAGAAGGCCAAAATAGGGGGCATGAGCATAACCGCAGTTGCCCCTCAGTATCAAATAAAGAACGCAACAGAGCAGTTTGGGTCTTACGGGGTAACGTGGGGCTTTAAAAACGTAGAGTTTGACTTCTCTCTGGTTGAGTCCCTCAAGCTAATTGTTTTTAAGGGAACGTTCTTTTGCCCAGATGGTGAGTGCATGATTTCCAACTCGTGCAAGGTGTTTATGGATCGCGATTGCAAAATGGTTGATGCCGACTTCGCTAAGAAGCTTGAGACGGACGCACTAACAAAGGTGCTGTCCAAGATGGGCTTTAATGCTGACATCTTCATGGGTCGATACGATGACACTAAATATGTCAACGAAATGAAAAGGGAGTTTGCCCCAAAAGAAATGAGCAAGGCAGAAGCCATTAAACTATTGACAGACGCCACCGACGAAGCTACATTACGTTTAGCATGGAAGCAGATTTCAACTGAGTCCATCGCTAAAGACGCAGACATCAAGGGATTAGCCAAGGCTAGGTCTTCTGAATTCACCACCAAATAAAACATAACCAAATAATAAAACATATGAGCAGTAGATTAATATCACTTAGTATCGACGTAACTAAGATCGACAAAACAAAACTATATAAGGGCGCAAAAGGCACTTATCTAAACGTTGACGTATGGATCGACGAAACGGCAGACGAAGACTGGAAGAAGGTTTCAGCCAACCAAAGCCAAAGCAAGGAAGAACGGGAAGCCAAGCAACCCAAAAACTACGTTGGGAACGGCAAGCTTGTATATGGCTGGGACGATGCAGAGGCAGTGTCAGCACCTGCTCCAGACCCTGTAACCGAGGAAGACTGCCCGTTCTAAGCCCCTAAATAGCCAACCATACTACTAAACCCCACGCCCCGCACAGAACGAAAACTGTGCGGGTTTTTAAGGCACATGAAGCAAGACGGATGGAACAGGTACATGTTTTACGCCCTACCGAGAGCAACGCGGGCGCAGATGGTCTTGCAAGATGCAAGGCGCGAATCGGAATTTATAAAGAAGGTGACTAGCATCGCGCTAGAGAGCGACAATCTCGACAAGCCTAAAGAATTTGACAAAGAAGACGAAGAATTTAACTTTTAACCAACCAATAAAATAAACACATGAAAAAAACAGACTTCCAATCAGAAATGACAATGCGACTGCTATGCCAGTCACTATACAACGGCTTACGGCTCGCCCGAAAGCTACTAATGGACCTAGACATAGATCGACGGAGCAAAACGAATTACATCCTTTACAAGGGTGTTCTTCAAGTGCTTAACACACTAATAGATCAACTCAAGTTCGAGGATTAACCTAAACACACACAAATAATGAATGAACCAACAACAATGACTCCAGCAATGGAGAGACTATCAGCAATTGCCTACCTAACCTCTAAAGAGAGTGATATCATTTCACCCTTTGAGAAGAT
>Ga0099847_1000087_pt1 | contig 26635 bp, 21 predicted proteins | sample CB_VirMetaG_2_FD_78178 | JGI IMG/M metagenome (GOLD analysis project Ga0099847, IMG submission 78178) | Freshwater to marine saline gradient viral communities from Chesapeake Bay - CB_1504_2 Viral MetaG | ecosystem: Environmental > Aquatic > Marine > Coastal | place: USA: Chesapeake Bay...
ATTTTTTTTTTTTCATTTTATATTCTAAAAACAACTATCCAACTATCCCTACTCTCCAGAATTATAATAATTGATTAATATAAATTCTTTATTAAATATATATGTCTGATATTAGAAAAGAAGATTGTCCCTATGTTGATATAATTGAGGGTGAAGATGGTTCAAAATTATTTATATGGTATGTAATGGATATTGGTGGTAATTTAGTGCCTATATGTAAGGAAGGTAATCTTGAATTAGAAAAACAAAAAGAAGACCAGTTGAAGCGTGAAGAAGAAGACAGAAGGAAAGCCTGGAGAGATTTAGAATTTATTAAGAAATAAAAAGAATATTTAGGAAAAAATATATTTAAAAAAATCTCAATATAATATATATATAGACTATGGAAACCGAAGACAATTTGAGAATGAAAAAAACTGATGATAGGACTACCTATAATAGAAACTATATGAAAAATAGGTATGCTGAAAATCCCACTTATTCAAGAAAGTATAGAAACTCTTGTAGTATGAGAAAAAAATATCATATAGATGATTTAACTTGGAAGGAATTTAAGGAAGATCTTTATAATATTATAAAGATTAAGGAATTAATTGAAGAACTCAATCCTGGAGTATTTGAGAAGTTTCTGATTAAGAAAAACGCATTAAAATTTGATAAAGTGGAGAATATGGATCTTTAGGAATTTCTGAATATCCCAGAATATTTAGGAAAAAATATATAGATTAATTTTTTAATTTCTTAAAATATTTAATTTAATTATTTTAAGAAAAATCTACTTAAAAAAATATCTCTACTATATATATATAAGAATGTCTGGTTGTTTAATACACATCTCCGAAGCTGATAAAGCAAGAATGTCCGCCCCTAATGCCTATGAAAAAGTAGCAACTTTTAAAAAATTCATACAAGATAAAGGTCTTATTGGATTTGGTGGTTATAAAATTAGAACCACTTTTGATAAAAATGGTGTCTTAAAGAAAACTTTAGGCACAGCAAAATGGAAACAGATTAATGCCGATAATTATTTGGAATATATTGGTGAAGATAATTACGGAAAACCTCATACCTCATTTTACATTAGAACTGGTAAGGAATTTGGTATATCTGTATTGGATTTTGATACTAAAGAAGCATATGAAAATTGGATTGAAAAATTCCCTGAATGTAAGAATTATCTTACACAGAATACTAAAAAAGGCTTCCATATTTTATTTAAATATTCCCCAGAATTTCCTTCTAATGAGAGTAATTCAGAACACGAGAACCCTAATTGTAAGATTGATATTAGATCTAAAGAAGGTATAATTGTAGCATATCCTACAAGTTATTTTCATCACGAAACAAAAGAAGAATATAAATACGAAATATTTATTGATGGAGAACTTGGAACAATTTCTAAAGGTATGGTTAAATTTTTTGATGATAATGGAATGAGAAGATTACCTGATGCTGTTGATACAAAGGGTAAAATGAAAAAAGAAAAGAAAAAGTCTGATAAAAAAATTGCTGAAATGGAAGACAAAGCAGAAGAAGAATTAGAAAAAATATCATCTCAATCTGGTGAATTATTTAAAAAAATGTGTGTATGTTATACCAAGCAAAGAGTAGCAGAATATAATGACTGGTATGAAATGGGTCAGATGTTAAAAAATCATTTCGTATTGAAAAATAACGAACTTGAAGGTAAAAAATGTTGGAAGTTTTTCAGTCAATTGAAAGACGAAGATGGTAAATTATTTTATCCTAACTATGACCCTGATACTCTTGATGAATTTTGGGATAAAATGAAAGCTCCATTTAAAGTAAAGAAAGTAGATAAAAATAAATCTTGGGATAAAATTAAGAAATGGGCTAAAAAAGATAATCCTGAATTATTTGAAGAAATATTTGATGTAAGAAGATTTATTTATACTAATTCATATGAAGATATGAGAACTGCTTTTGAAGAAAATAACTTTTTTGTTAGAGATATGGGTAGATTTGTAGAATTAGTAAATTTTGATGATGGTATGAGGACTAATAAAAGAAATCCTGCTGAATTTCAAGTAGCATATGAGAATGTATTCTGGACTAAAGTAAATAAAAAAGAAACTGAAGATGGTGTAACATTTGAAACAGAAGAAAGAGAATTTTCTAAAGACTGGAGAAAAGATCCTAATAGAAAAGAATATGAAAGTATGGAATTTAGACCTTATTGTATGACTGATACTTGTCCTGATAATATTTACAACACATTCAAGGGATATAATGCCTTAAAATATTATTCTGAATGGAAAAAAGCAGTAGATAAAGGCGAGAATGTAATATCTTCTGATGAAGATGGTCTAAAATTACTATTAAATCACTTAAAAAAACTCTGTGGATCTATTGAATTCTATGAATATTTTTTGGATAATTTAGCTTATAAAATACAATATCCACATCTTAAAAATAACATAGCATCTATATTTAAATCCTTGCCTGGTGCTGGTAAAGATAGTTTTTTTAACTGGTTTGGTGGTTTTGTAATCGGTCAAGATTATTATCTTAATATTCAAGGTTTATCACAATTAGAAAATTTCAACGCATTATTAGATGGTAAATTATTAGTAGTATTGAATGAATTTGAATTGAAAGAAAGTATCAATCATCAAGAAAAATTCAAGGCTCTTATTACTAACATATATAATGTTATAAATGAAAAATTTGAAAAACAAAGAAAAGTCAGAGATTTCTGTTCTTATTATTTACTTACTAATAACGAGATAAGTGTAAAAATAGATCAAGATTGTAGAAGATTTACTGCTACTGAAGCTGATAATAGTATTTGTAATGATAAGGAATTGTTTGATGAATTATATTCTGAAATATATGGTATTGATGAAACTGGTAAGTCTAATGGTGAAGCTTATATTGCTCCGTTTTTTGACTTTTTAATGAAAAGAAATGTATTGAATAAAGATTGGGTTAAAACAAGACCAGAAACAGAATACTATAAAACACTCAAGGAATATAATATTGATATTATTGATAGATTTTGGGAATTTTGCTTTAACAAAAGATCTAAATATGGTGTTGATTGGGGACACAAGGCTGATAAATTTAATGAGGAAGAAAATACAACCTATTTCTATGCTTCTAACTTTTACAAAAAATTCAAGGATTTTTCTCAATCTGCTGGGTTTTCTGGTTGTATGACTTCTACTATGTTTGGAACAAAATTACAAAAATTCTGTTTGGCTACAACTGAAGATATAAATATATCTGAAAGTAATGAAAAAGATCTAAAACACAAGTTTTTAATTAAAAGTAAATGTGGTAGTCAAGTTTATAAGATTGATAATAACAGATTGAAAGAATATTTAATATACAAAGGAATTATTACTGAAGGAGTTTGTCTAATAAAATTTGATAGTGATAGTGATGATGATGATGATACAACTCAAGAAGATAATTAGATTTAGGGATATTTAGAGAATTTTTATTTAGATTTTTTATATAGAATTTTTTTCTATATAAAATATATAAATATGGTAAAAACCGAAGATTACTATTTACATCAGACACCGCCAGATCTATGTAATGCTTTATTGGATAGAATACCAGGATTAGATAAAAATCCAGTAGTATATGAACCCTTTAAAGGCGAGGGCGGTTTTACAAGATGGTTAGAAGGTAAAGTAAACGCTTTATATCATACTGAAATAGAAGAAGGTAAAGACTTCCGAGATTTTGAATGGGTTGAACCAATTGACTGGGTTGTTAGTAATCCGCCTTTTAGAATAGATGATCTACAAGGAAAAAGAGTAAATGCTTTTTGGTATTTTGTAGATTACTATGCTAAAAAATTTACTGAAGGTAAAATAACAAAAGGAATAGCATTTTTAGCTAATGATAAATGTTTTAGTGCCTTTACACCAAAAAGAATGAAAGAATTAGAAGAGAAAGGATTATACATATATAAAATATGTGTATGTAGTGTAAAAAAATGGAGAGGTAGATATTACTTTATAATATTTAAAGCGAAATGTTGCGGTAGATGTATCCACGATAAGAAAGGAGAAGGTTGTTGTGAAAAAGAACAGACCTTATCAGAGGCACAAAAATTATTAGGTATTCACGGAAAAGAGAGATTTGACTTTTTTGATTATATAGAAGGTAATTGGTAAAAAAATATAAAAAATAAAAAAATAAAATCTAATTTTATATTATAATATATAGTATGGATAATATAAAATTTGAAATTAAAAAGAAAGAAGACTATAGTAAAGAAGCACAAAAGATATTCGGTTTTTTAACCATATTCGGTAGTCAGAATGTTGTAGGATCAGCAGCAGTAAAAGATTTAGAATACTTTTCTGACTATGATATTCTTGAAGCAGTAAAATTTGAAAAAACTGAAGATGTTTATAATGATATATGGGAGTTATTTAAGGAAAAATTCAGAACAGCATATTTAAATCCAGATCTATGGATTACAGATTTTAAATGTGGTGTTTTACCAGGAGGACAACCAATAAGATGGAATAGAGAAAATATTCAGACAGGACATCAGATAATAGAAGAAGTTTGTTATAAATTTGTTGATTGTCTTCAGATGAAAAGTAGAATAAAATTAGATGTTGTAGCAAAAGTAGATGGTTATTTTAGTGCTTTTGAAGAGATATATTTAATATGTGTAGGAAGACATACTAATTTTAACAAAGCAGAATGGACTAAAGAAAATTTAGCCGCAACAATTTGGGACAATATGAGAGAAGAACAAAAGAATGGGAACTACTTAAAAGCATTAAAAAGACTATTTAGTTATTTGAGAATAACACACAAAGATCCAGATCTACAAGAACAATTAATTAATTTATTTAATTCTGAAATTGGGGAATTATCTACATATAGAAATGATTTAGAAATTGTATTAAGACTTTTAGATCAGAATTTTAGAAAGGTAAATGTAGAGGATATTAATAACAATTTAAAACTAATTGAAAAACGATCTCCTGAATTCTTGAAAAAAGAAATTAAAAAAACGCAAAACACAAAGAAAAAACAGCAAAAAATTACAGAAATAATCACTTTTTTAGGAGAAAAAATAAACTCTGAAGTAAAAAAATATATAATCCAAAATAAAAATATCTCACATTATATTAAATTAGAATGAATATTGAGGATCAAGGTATTCCAGTAGCTAAAATTTATTTTGAAGGTGATAAAAAGAAAAACAGAATTATTTCTGTAGAGAGAAATCCAGAGAATATAGACCATTACTTTACTGAAATAAGTTTAACAAAGCCAAAAGAACATATTCAAGATATTCCGAACAAGAAGACAGAAAGACAGATCTTATATGTAACAGGAGCATCAGGATCAGGCAAAAGTTATTATACGATGAAGTATTGTTTAGAATATAAAAAAATGTTTCCAAAAAATAGTATTTATTTATTTTCTTCCATAGATGAAGATAGTAGTATTGATAAGGTAAAAGGTATGAAAAGAGTAAGATTATCTAATGATTTATTAACAGCAGATCTATCAATAAAAGATTTTGAAGATAGTATGGTTATTTTTGATGATACAGATGTAATCAGAAATAAAGCGATGAGATTAAAAGTAAATTCAATATTAAATATGATACTTGAAACAGGTAGGCATACTAATACCAGTTGTATTTTAACTTATCATATGGCTACTAATGGTCTTGAAACAAAAAGAATATTGAATGAAGCTCATTCAGTAACATTTTTCCCCCATTCTCTTGGTGGTAGATCATTAAAATACTTACTTGAAAATTATTTTGGTCTTGATAAAGATCAGATTAAGAAAATGAAAAAACTACCATCCAGATGGGTTACAATTAAAAAAACCTTTCCTATGGTTTGTTTGTCTGAAAAGGACGCTTTTGTTTTAAATGTGGATGATTAAATTTCAATTTACAAAAAACAACTCCAAAAATCATTAATTTGTAGGTCATTTCTTTAAGTAATATTTATATATTATTTAAAGAAACTATTTAAAGAAAATCACGGAATAGTAGGGTCAATATTACTATTTAATGAAATATTTGTTAAACTATTATCGTCTTCTATTGTTTCTTCTTTTGCTTCAGGTGTAATAATTTCATTACCAACTATTTGAGTATATTCTTCAGGATGATTAGTAGCCCTTTTTAACATAGGTTTGGGTGGAGCTGGTTCTGGTCTTGGTGAAAATATCATATCTTCTTTTTTCGGCATTTCATAGTTTATAGGATCTGTAATTTGATCGTGATTTGGAAACTTGAATAATTCTAAATTATCAGATGAATTAAATTGTTTAAATGTATTTTCAACTAATTCCGCTGGTGTAGAAACTCTTGTTTTATCTATATATTCAGAAGGTATTTGAGTTAATAGATCTACTTTCAACTTTCTTTTCAATAAATTAGATGCTTCACATATTTTAATATAATTTGAATATTTCTTATTAAGATAATCCTTACCATCTTCCCCTCTATTATCTCTAACTAATGATAATGTTTTGTATATATCAATAGCCAAAGTATAAAATTCTTTTGATTGTTTTAATTCTAACTCCATAGATGCTTGTATTCCCATATATAGCTCAACTGCCCCAATAATTCCCATTACCATACCCAATAAACAAGTTATTCCTGAAATAATAGTCTGATCTAAAACTGGTTGTAATCCTACTGAAGCAGTTGAATTTACAGATGCTAAAATTATCATAGGTAATCTGAACCATTTTCCATATGATTTAAAATGATAAAACCTCTTCCTATGGTATTCAGATAAATTAACACAATTAATTCTTAACCTATTTAGTATGTCCTCAATTTCATCACTCCATTTATTCATTATATATATAATTTAGTTTATTATTATTTGAGATATTTTTTATAAAAATATAAAATCTAATATTTAATCTTAATTCCAAACAACACTACCAGTTCCAGTAGTGCTTCCAACAGAGCAAGTAATTTCTACATATTTGTCTGCTCCTACTGATGTTTCCGCAGACATAGTAAGACCTGTAAAACCGACAGCAGATATAGTGTAAGCACTTGGAAATCGTAGTATAATTACTCCATCACCACCTCTTCCTGCCGTTCCTGATCCACTATTTCCACCACCGCCACCACCAGTTCCATCTGTTCCTTGTTGATTATCAGCATTACCACCCCCACCTAAACCACCTGTTCCTGGAAATCTTGGTGATGGTCCTTGAACTCCACCACCACCTCCACCTGCTCTGTATGTTGCTACTCCTGTGATTGTGCTTTGTAATCCATTACCTCCATCACCACCATTATTAGATGAACTATTTTGCCCTGCCGCACCAGCACCACCACCTCCACCAGCAGCAGCAGGAGAAGAACTACCATTACCTCCGTTGAAGCCTTGATTAGCAGTTCCACTACCACCTGTAACTCTCGCACCTCCACCTGAACCTCCATCTCTACTATTAGCACCTACATTCGTAGCACCACCTCCACCACCAGCAGATATAATATTATCAAAAACACTATCCGCACCTGGATTACCATTATAAGTTCCGAACCCAAAAAGACCACCCCCTCCAACTTGAATTGAATAAGATGTTCCTAATAAAATAGATTTTTTTGCTTCTGGTGTAGAATTAGCACCTGATAGTTCTGTGCCTGAAGCACCAGCCCAAGTAGTTCTATATCCTCCAGCACCACCACCACCGCCAGGTGCTACATTAAAATCACCAGAACCACCACCACCTCCAGCAATTACTAAATAATCTATTAAAAACTGGTAGATAGTAGGTGTAATGTCTATCCAAGTTGTTCCACTCCACATCTGTAATGTTCCTGTGGTAGAGTTGGATATAGTAGTATTATTAGGTTGTGTTGGTAATAGATCTCTTTCTGTGGTCGTATAAATAGGAAGACCTCCTACACCAGCATCACTCCAAGTAGGGGCAGATGCTCCATTACTGGTTAATACTTGTCCTGATGTGCCGTAATTAGCACCCCCTAATCCTATTCTACCAATATTATCAATTCGTAATTTTTCAGATACAGAACCTCCATCTTCTTTAGTTTTTATTAATACTTGTCCTCCATTTACACCATCAACATCGGCATCCACCTCTCCGTGTTCGTGAGCGGCTGCTTTGTCGTAAAATACAAGTCTTCCAAGTCCAGCAGTATCTATCTGAATATTTCCATCAATTTCAAGATCTTCAGTAGGCACAGGCACATTAATACCAACTCTACTATTAATACTATCAACATATAAGGTAGTTCCCATCTCAATTTTATCAGTAGTAGTAATAATAACATCACCACTACTTTCTAATTCTAATTTATCTGATGCTAAAGGATCAAAGCCCAGACTACCAGAAGCACCAGAACCAGTATCACTAAATAAAATAGATGTATCTTCTATAGTTTTTGTCCCAGTAATAGTCTGATTAGTATCAGTTGTAACCATATTCGCTGGTCCAGGAGCTATAGTTTTTACTGCTGAAGAAAGAGCATTAATTCTCTGGTTCATAGATGTAAGATTTAAAGCCATTTTTATTATATATTATATTTAGATAAATTTTATAAATCTAATGAAATTTTTATCTAAATTATAAATCTAATGTAAGATTTATAGAAGATTTTAAAGTAAAAATATATTATTTAATCTGAAATAAAATATTTTTTATCAAATAGCATTTATAATATATCAAAGGAGCAAATACCACCAAGCGGAACTCCTACTGCTGGTTGAGTTGTTGTTGTAAATGCTGTGATTTTACTACTACCTTCCGTGTAAGTTGTAGTTGTAATATTTCCTGATATTGTTGTTAAGTTCTGAATAGAAGCGTATGAAGGATATTTAATAATTACTACACCTGAACCTCCAAATGTTCCTGCTCCATCAACACCACCTCCACCTCCACCAGTATGGGAAGCACCACTCGTGTATCCAGGAAAATTAGAACCATTACCATTACCTCCACCACCTCTACCACCTGCTCCTGCTGTGTTAGAATTATATGAACCTCCAACACCTCCACCTCCACCTCCAAACCACACATCACTACCTATCACTTCACCTATAGTTGCTGTTCCGTTCCAAGATGCTACTGGTATAGAAGCATTTGTAGAACTCAATATATTAACTATAATACCATCACCACCACTTCCACCTGTAGTAGAATTAACACTATTCTGACCTACTGCTCCTGCTCCTCCACCACCAGCAGATACAATATTAGTTATACCATTATTATTACCACCATTATAACCTTGACCTTTTGTTCCTAATACTAAATCTGCTGTAATACCTGATCCACCTGTTCCATATGACCTATTAGCACCTCCACCTGATCCTCCTGCTTGTCCTACTACTCCACCTTGTCCGTTTCCTGATACTGATGCTCCGTGTCCTCCCCCTGTAGATTGTATTAAATTAACAACACCATTAGCGGTAAATTGTATTCTTGATTTACCACCTTGAACTCCATCAGGATTAGCACTACCTCCTGCTGTATATCGTTGAAACCCACCTCGCCCTACTTCTACTTCTATTGTTACTCCGTGTGGTATTTTTAATGGTTGTTCTGCTGCTCCACCTCCCCCTGATGTTGTCCCATAGGAAGTTCTCACACCACCAGCACCACCACCACCGCCAGTATAATATCTTGTAGCACCTCCACCTGCTACAACTAAAAAATCTATTGTTGTCTGTAGAGAACTTTCACTAATATCTATCCAAGCACTTCCGTTCCACATCTGAAGTGTTCCTGTGGTAGAGTTGGAAATAATAGTAAAATTAGGTTGTGTTGGTAATAAATCTCTTTCTGTGGTTGTATAAATAGGAACACCTCCACCAGCAGCATCACTCCAAGTTGGAGCAGTTGCTCCATTACTGGTTAATACTTGTCCTGCTGTTCCGTAATTAGCACCCCCTAATCCTATTCTACCATTTTCCGTTATTCGTAATTTTTCACTTACAGCACCGCCATCTACTTTTGTTTTAAACTTTATTATACCGCCATTCGTCCCCTCACCTTCGGCATCCATTTCGCCGTGTTCGTGGTCGTTGGGTTTATCGTAAAAAACAATCTTGGAAGTAGATCCAGTATTCATCTGAATATTTCCATCAATTTCAAAATCTTCAGTAGGCAAAGGCACATTAATACCAACTCTACTATTAATACTATCAACATATAAGGTTGTTCCCATTTCAATCTTATCAGTAGTAGTAATAATAACATCACCACTACTTTCTAATTCTAATTTATCTGATGCTAAAGGGTCAAAGCCAAGACTACCAGAAGCACCAGACCCAGTATCACTAAATAATATACTTGTATCTTCTATAGTTTTTGTTCCAGTAATAGTCTGATTAGTATCCGTAGTAACCATATTAGCAGGTCCAGGAGCTATAGTTTTTACTGCTGAAGAAAGAGCATTAATTCTCTGGTTCATAGAAGTAAGATTTAAAGCCATTTTTTATTATATATTATATTTAGATAAATTTTATAAATCTAATGAATTTTTATCTAAATTATATATATAATGGAAGATTTAGAGAAGATTTTTACAAGTAAAAATATTAGTGAGAGTTCAAAAAATCTCTACTTGAAAAACTTACAACGACTTAATGGCGGTGAAATAAAAAACTTTAAGTTTTTAAAAGATATAGAAGGTATTTTAGAAAAGTTGAAAGACTATAAACCAAATACCCAAAGAAGTTATATCATCTCAATAGTTTCTTTATTAAAGACTTTATCAGATAGTAAAAAAGGTTATAAGAAATTATATGATGAATATTTTTTAATTTTAGATAAAATGAATAAAGATCTAAAAGATCAGACACAGAAGACTGATACAGAAAAAGAGAACTGGATAGGACAAGAAGGAGTTAAAAATAAATGGTGTGAAATGTATGATGACTATTTAAAAATCAAGGATAAGAAAAAATTGTCTTCTGGAGAGTATGAAACACTTTTACATTTCTTAATATTAAGTTTATTCGTTTTACAAAAACCAAGACGAAATAAGGATTATCAAGAGTTATATGTTGTTAAGAAATGGAAACCTGAATATGGTGTTAAGGATAATTATTTAGATCTGAATAGAAAAGAATTCTTTTTTAATAATTATAAAACTCAAGGAACATATAAAACTCAAAAGCAAGATGTTGATGAAGTATTAATGGAAATAATATTGACTTATCTTAAACATCATCCACATAGATCTCAATTAAGACAAAAAGACGCTCATTTACAATTTTTAGTTAATAAGGATGGAAAACCATTAGAACAAATAAATGATATTACAAGAATATTAAATGGAATATTCGGTAGAAAAATTGGTAGTAGTATGATGAGAAAACTTTATTTAACTGATAAATATTCTGATACTTTAGAAGAAATGGAAGAAGATGCGAAAGCTATGGGAACATCAGCAAATACTATTAAAAATAACTATGCTAAAAAAGATAATTAAATTGGAGAGTAGGGATAGTTGGATAGTTAAAATTTAAAATATTTTATTAGAAATAATTTTAATAAAATATATTAACCTTATTAGATTTACAAAAATAAACCCTCCTTACTATCCAATCCACAAGGAAACAAGACCATCTTTAGGAATACCCATTTTTTTGGCTTTATTTTTTACTAATTCGGTAAATTCTTTTAGATCCATTTCAAGATCTCTCATAGTAATTATTCTTAATATGACCCATCTACCACAAGTATTAACACCATCTTTTAGTTTCTGGAAAGGAAAATCATTATAAACAAATTTCATTCTTGGTTGAGTAGCAAATAACCTTTTTATTTCATCATTATCTTGTCCCATCATTCTATTTTTATATTGACCTAATATTTTCTTACCTGCTTCTGGTTGTTGTCCGTATGAGTTAAAAAATTCAATAGTATTACCTTGTCTTGTTAATAAGACCCAGTGACCTAAATTTCTTTCTTCTTCTACCAGAATAATTTTATATGATTTATTTTCTGGTAGTAGTTGTAGAAGATTTTTATATTTAGCAAGTTCAGAATATCTTAAAATATGATTTTTAGCATCCTCACCAAAATATCTTACTAAATCTGATGATGTGATATTAGTGCCTACTCTATCACATAGTTCATCTTCAGAAACTTTAAACTTTGAGCTTTTCATTTCGTCAAAATTAACCATTAGAATTATATAATATATAGAGATAAATATTTCCAGAAAAATCTATAAATAAATATTTAGGAAATTAAAAACATTTAGGAAATTTTTTATTCGTTAAATTTTCCTAAAAATAAAATCTAACTATAATATATAAATGGTAAATTACGAAAAAGATTACATCTGGGGAGAAGCTCAACAAAAAAAGATAATTCCTTATCTAAAGAAAGCATTCGGCGATGATCTTATTCTAACACTTGATAGATGGTCTAAATATGATGCTTGTAATCACAACATCAATATGGAAATAAAAAGTAGAAAAAATTCCTATTCAGCATACCCTACAACTTTGCTTACTATGAATAAAATTTCTGACTTAAGTAAGAAGAATATATTTATATTCAACTTTGTATATGATATGAATAAAAACTTATCTGAAATATATGCTATTGAATATGATAAGAAACAATTTGATACATATGAGAAGAGAATGTTTTCAAGAGCTAATCAATCTTGGGACGAGAAAGAATATGTTTATATTCCTATTGAAGATCTAACTTTTATTTATAAGGAAGAAGACCAACCTGAAGAACCTGATAAACTTTTATTACCTAAACGAGTAGTAAAAAAGATAAAAGAACCTGAATTAGTGCCTCAATTACAACAATATTGCTATGTTTAATTGATAAAAATCTAAAAATACATATAATATAATCTGAATATATAAAATCTAAATTATATTATATTAAAATCTAATATTGCTATGTAATAATTTTAAAATTATTACAATATATAATCTAAAATTACTATAAATAATCTAAATATTATTATTATTATTTAGATTTCTTCTATTTCATTATTAGATTTCTATAGATCTAATTGATTAATCATATAAATTTATTTAATTTAAGAATATTTTTAAAATATCTATTTATAATATATAAATATGAGTGTCGGAACTTTGAATAAAACTTCTCTTCCTATCAATCTCGGTAGGGATTTAGATATTCAAATACAATCTTTAACAATCAACGGAGATCTAACTTGTAATGGAACTATAAATGGAGAACATTCTCAAGGACAAGCGGATAATAACACTTGGACTGGTTTAAATGAATGGGATGGTTATAGACCAGAACAAACATCTCAATTTCTTAATAATGGTGCTGGTGATGGTGGTGCTGTTAGAGTATCTGATTTTAACAAAATAGTCAATACTCAAAGTGTTTTAGGACTGGATAATACTTTTACTGGTGTTGCTGCTTTTAATGGTGATGTAAATTATATCAATCCTAATTCTGGTGGAGGTTTAGTTACACCTACCCCACAAGATTTAATGACCCATCAAGAGGTTACTGATGAAGCAAGTGTTATTACTACTAATGTATTAGGGACATCAAATACTTGGACTGGAATAAATACTTTTCAAAATTATTTACCTACTACTACTGAACCTGTTGTTGGTGATGATATTGCTACTAAAAAATATGTAGATGATACTACTGCTTCTGGTGTTTCTGGTTTATCAAAATCGTCAAAATATCAAGGTAGTTCTACTATGTATATAAGTCAAGCAAATTTAAATGGTTCAAAATCGTTTAATTGTTGGCTTACTGGTTCTGGTGGTGGAGGATCTCCTGGTGTTGGAGGAACATATGGAGTAAAAGGAACTGGTGGAGCTTCTGGAGGTGGAGCAAGATGTTTTATTCTTGGAGGTGCTTTAGGTGCTGGTAGTGGTGTTCCTGATGTATCATTAAAAATTACTATGCCTGGAGGTGGAGGACCTGGATATGGATGTGGTGTCGGTTGGGGTGGTGGTAATGGTGCTACTGGTTTATTACAAATTGATGAAACTAATATTGGTGGAAGTGCTATTACATTATTAAACCCTACTGGAGGTAAAGGTGGAACTACATACGAGAATAATTATAGTTGTTATTGTGGTAATACAAATTGTAATGTAGCTGCTGGAACTTGGACTGCTGGAGCTAATAGTCAAATTGTTAAAATTGCTAATGGTTTTCAAGGTGGTAATGGAAATGTAAATAAAACTGGAACAAGTTATTGGGGAATAGACAATTTCGGACAAGGTGGTTCTGGAGGTGGTGGTGATAATAAAGCCTATCCTGGTGCTGGTGCTGGATTTTCAATAACGGCTACTGCTTAAGAAAATCTATTATTTAGAAATTTTCTGAATTAATTTTAAAAATATTATATATAATAAAATCTTATTATTATATATAAATGAGTATTAATTCTATTCAAAACTTAAACCAAGATTTAGAGTTAAACAACAACTTAATAGTCAATAATAATGTAGTTGTAGAAGGTGATATGAATATTGGAGGTGATGTTTATAATGCTGGTATTCCTGTAAATATTTTAAGTTCTGATAATACTTGGACTGGTGAGAATACTTTTACAAACGATCAATTACCGCAATTTATTGACCCTGTTGGTGGAACTGGTGTATCTACTGGAAACTATGTATCAACTAAATTGGCTGATCCTGGAACATACAATAATTTTCTTGCTTATATAGGTGCTAATACTTATACTGCTTTACAAACTTTTCAGAATGATGTAAAACCTACTTGTGCTACTGCTGCTTTATCTGGAACTCAATTAGTAAATAGATCTGTTGTTGATGCTGCTGTTGCTACTGCTTCTACTACTGGTATTACTAACTTGAATAATACCTTTACTGGAACTAACGATTTTACTGCTGGTTTTTCAACTGAAGACGCTCCGACTACTGGTAATGCTTTAGCCAATAAAACATATGTAGATAATGAAATAGCGGCTTTTAATACTCCTGGTGCTGGTAATGTAAAAACTTTATTTTACGATACTCCTGGAGCTTTTACTATTCCTGCCGCTTCTTTAACTGGAGCTACAAAATTAAGATTTCATATGGTTGGTGGTGGTGCTGATGCTGTTTCTGGTGGTGGAGTTGCTTCTGCTGGTAATATTCAATCTGGTGGGTCTGGTGCTTATTTAGTAGTTGAATTACCTTCTCCCCCTACTGGTGATGTTTCCTATGATATAACTGCTAATATTGGTGGTGGAAATACTTATATTTTGTGGAAGTCTTATAATCAACCCCAAGCTGATAAAATTGAATTTAATGCTGGTGATGCTATTGCTGTAGCTGTTGATGCTGTAAGTCTTGGTGGAAGTGCTACTATTGATTTTGGAACAACTCAACCTGTTCCTGCTGATCCTTTTACTACTTTTGGAGGACAAGCTATTAATGGTGTTAATGGGTATGTTGTTCCTGTTGCTAATAATCCGAATACATTACAATATAACTATAGTCCATTTAATTTAAGTTTATATGGAAGAGGTGGTAAAGCTACTGATGCTACTAATTACGCTACTCAAACTGGTGGCTGTATTTTTATTGAAATTTTTGTTTAGATTTCAGATATGATTTTTTTAAATATTTAAATTTAGATATAATAAAAATCTCTTTATTATATATAAATATGAGTGCTGAAACTTTAAAAGATTATCCCTTTGAATTAACATTTAACGGACCTGTAAATGTTGCTGGTGATTGTAATATAGCAAAAGATTTAAATGTTTCTGGAACTATTACTGGAACTGGTATTGGAACTGATGTTTTAGCATCTAATAATACTTGGACTGGAACTAATCAATTTACTAATGATTGTGCTATTCTTAATCCTGATGCTTGGGAAGGTAATAAAATAGCTACTGCTACTGATACTGATAATGCTCTTGCTGATACTAATACTAATTTTTTAACATCAGAACATACTTGGACTGGTGTAAATACTTTTGCTGCTTTACCTACTGGTTTTAGTAGTGGAATTACTAATATTACTAATGCTGATGCTCTTACTACTTACGATGATATGAATGCTATTATAGCTGATGCTGTTTCTGGAGGTGTTGATGGATTAAATAATGTATGGACTGGTGCTAATGCTTTTAATGAAACTTCTGGAGCTAATGCTCCTACTGCTGGTGCTGGATTAATACCTACAGATGATAATCAAGCGGTTACTAAAGACTATGTAGATCTAAAAGTGGAAGGATCAAGTAAAACTATTACATATTGGTTTGATACTCCTGGAACATATACTATTTCTAATATTCCTTTTGAAAAATGCTCTTCTATTGATTATTGGTTATATGGTGCTGGTGAAGCAGATGGTCTTACTGCTACAACTGGGTCATTTATTTCTGGAAGTATAGGAAATGTAAGAGGAACTAATAGTCTTGTAATATATGTTGCTGATAATGGTGTTTATCCTTCTTCTGCTCCATTACCTTATCCTGATGATTATCCTGATCCTGCTACTTTAACCCCACAAAATCCATCATATATTCAAGTTAGTGGAACTATAGTAGCTACGGCTGGAAGTGGATACTATGCTTCTGCTCCTGAAAAAGATCCTATTGAAGTGCCTGGAACGGCTACTCAACCTTTACAACAAGTTTCTGGGGGATGTGTAGAACAAGGTCAATCACCTGCTTTTACATATTTTACTGATTGGACTGATACTGGTGGATATTTATTTAATGCTTATCAACAAGGAAGTAGAAATTTTGGTGGTCCTGGAACTAAAGGTGGATGCTATGTAGTATTAAATGTAGATACAACAGAACCATTATATCCTCAACCTGGTCCTTAAGGAATTTTGGATAGTAGGGAGAGTTTATTTTTGTAAAACCATCATAAGAATATTTTTATCTGAATTTTTTATTGATAAAAATATTTTGAAATCTAACTATCCAACTATCCCTACTCTCCAAATTACAAATAATTCCTAAATTTTAGGTAAATAATAGCAAATATAATTTACAGATTTTATTTAGTTTAAAAATTATCTTACCTTAATATATAATATAGATGTCCCAACTTTCAGTTAGAGCAAAAAATACTAATCCTGACTTTATCTATTACGATATTGTTACAACTAACTTTCAGAGTGTATCTACTGATGAACCTTTCTTAAGATTTAGTGAAACAAGAAACAACCCAATTGTCCCTAATAGTGGTGATTATTTTTTATCAATTACAAGATTTAGTCTGGATACATACAATTTACCTACACTTATATGTGAAATTCAACCTAATCAAGGTGATCCTAATGCTTCAATTTATAGTATTACTATGGACTATGTAGATGCTAATGATGTTGTTTTAGGAACTGGTAGTCAGATATATTTAAACTGGGTCGCTCAAAATAGAAATACTCCTGTCCCTTTGCCTCCAAATGCTTTACCTAATGGATTACAAGATAGTCAAACCAACTATTATTATTGTTATTCATTTCAATACTTTGTTACACTAATGAATGCTACATTTCAGACTGCTTTTGGTTCTTTACTTTTAGATCCTGGTGCTGCTCCTGTGGCTACTGCTAAACAACCAATTATTTACTGGGATGAAACGGCTATGAAAGCAATTATTAATGCCGAAAGTCAATATTATAATCAATTAAATGCTGCTGGTGTTAAACAATCAAGAATAAGAATATTTTTCAATCCTGCTTTATTTAGTCTATTTAATAGCTTTGCTACTATCAACTATGGAATTAGTCCAGCTATTACAGATGGTAAGAATTATCAGATAGTTATTGGGGACTTTTTAGGAGTTTCTACAATCTTATTACCCACTAATGCCGCCCCAGCTTCTCAAATAGAATATACTCAAGTATTTCAAGAATTTTCAACTATAGACACTTGGACCCCAGTTAGTAGTATTGTATTTACTTCAAATACTTTACCTATTGTTGCTAATCAACTTTCTTCACCACAGATATTTAACAATAATCAACTAATTGTAGCAGCTCAAGGAAATAATGCTAATTTCGCTCAAATTATTACAGATATGGAAACTAATCAACAAGTTTTCAAACCACAGATATTATATAACCCAACAGCGGAGTATAGAAGAATTGCTATGACTGGTAATACACCTATAGCGGATATTGATATTGAAGTATATTGGAGAGATAAACTCGGAAGATTAATACCATTTTATTTACCTTCTGGGGGATCTGCTACAATTAAGTTTCTTTTTGAAAAGAAAGAAGAAGCCAAAATAAAGGATTTAGACAATTAAGTATAAGAATATTTTTTTAGATCTTTAGAATTTATCAGATCCAACATCAGAAAAATTTAGTATAGGAATTTCAACTTTAAATATATTAATTTAATTAATTTAGTTAAATTAATATTTCCCAAAAATAAAATCTTATTTTAATATATAATAATGAGTGCCGATTTCAAGACTACCCTCATCAAAGACAGCCGACTTGCTGATATTACCGATGAATTGGACTATGCCGTAATGAGTGGAGCTTCCAGCAACACTTACCAGCAATTTAATGCTATTTCAACAAGTTCTTCCAGTATGGTGTTTAATATTCAAGTGCCTTCTGAAAGTGTATGTGTTTCAAGAGAAGTTTTGCTACAATCTTCAGTTTATTTTACCATCAATATTACTGCTGTTCCTGTCGGAATACAATCATTTAACTATGGTTCTACTGATGCTTTACAAGCATTCCCTCTTAACTCACTTTTCACAACTTTAAGTTCTCAAATTAACAATACTAATGTTTCAGTCAATCTTCAAGATGTTCTTCCTCAACTTTTAAGACTTAACAACAACAGAGAGCTTTACAAGTATAATGGAATGACCCCCAGTCTTCCAGATCAAGCATATAAAGCCTATGCTGATGGTGTTGGAGCAACAAACAATCCTTTAGCCGCATATGGAACTGCTTCCTATGATGGTGATCTTCTTCCAAGAGGTCAATATCCTATAGTTATTGATAGTTTCGTTCACAACATAGCCGCTGGTGGTTCTGATGCTTCTCCTATCTCTACTGATCTTGCTGATACTTGGGTTATTCAAGCACATATTAATGTTACTGAACCATTAATGGGTCTTTCTCCTTTTATCTTTGGTGATAGTGAATACAACAAACAAGCTTTAGTCGGAATTAATGCTATGAATTTCGTAATGAATATTGATACAACTTGTAAGAGATTTTGGTCTACAGCTTCTCCTTATACCTATTCTGTTTCTCTTGGATCTACATTTAGTCAAAATCCTTTCCCAGACGCAAGAATGTTGCTTAACTTCCTTTCTACTCAACCAACTGACTTAATTCAAGCTCGTAATGTCGTGCCTTATATGGACTTCCCAAGATATTTATCACTTCAATCAAGTGTAGGAGTTGTTAATGCTGGAAATACTGCTACTCTTAACTCTCAAAATATTCAGATTAATCAATTGCCTGATTACTTTATTGTATGTGTAAGAAAACCTATGTCCCAACAAACTATTAAGGATAGTTCTTCATTCTTCAGAATTAACTCTATTTCAGTCAATCTTAACAACACTTCTGGGCTGCTTTCAAGTAGCACAGCACAGGATCTCTGGAGAATTTCGCAATCTAATTGCTCGGAACAAAGTTGGGCTGAATTTAGTGGTTCAGCAATTAAAGTGGATAATGCTTCAGGACAAGGTAGTAGTATATATACAACTGGTTCATTATTGATACTTTCCCCAGCAAAAGATCTTTCCTTACCAGACTACCTATCAAGTGGCTCAATCGGACAATATAACTTCCAATTCCAAGTTAGTGCTACAAATATCTCTGGTGAAAACATCACTCCTGAAATCTGTGTAATCTGTGTTAATAGTGGTCTTTTTACTACTATTGCTGGTTCATCAAATATTTATACTGGTATTCTTACCAAGCAAATGGTATTAGATGCTAAAACAAACGAAGAAAGTGTTGATCCTGTATCATCCGCTCAATACAAAAGACTTGTAGGTGGTAAAATGGGAGATATGGCTCTTACTGCTGTTAAAAAGATGCCTTTTGTAAGGGATGTTGTTAGAAAACTTAAGAAATTTGCTGGTGCTGGTGTTCCTTCTGGTGCTGGAGTTGCTTCTGGTGCTGGAAGACTTGATGCCCTTTGTGGATAAACAACTTTAGACAATTCTTAAATTTTATATAAATTTTTATTAATAGAAATATTATTAATAAAAATATAGGAAAATCGTATCTGAATATTAATTTTTATATAAATTTTAATATTTATTTTAAATTTTTTTATATACTAATAATATATAAATATGGCTTCAAGAAACTATGGTTTAGCATATGATACACCCTACAATAGGGAAATCGCAAAAGAACAGATTGAGAATATGGTCGCTCAATCAAGAGAAGGTAATACAATTGAAGGTAATGTAACTGAATTTGACTATGGAATGTCTGGTGGGGCATATCTCGGAAAGGATGGTAAAGTTCATACAACAAGTAGTAGATCTTATACTCTTGGTTCAGACCATCCTCATCTTCATCTTTTAGGTGCTACTCAATCTGGTGGTAATTGGAAATCAATCGTTCATTCTATTGCTAAAGATGTAGTTAAACCTATTGGTAGTGCTGCTGGTGATGTCTTTCCTGGTCCTGTTAATCCTTTCAATCTTGGATATGATCTTGGATATAATGTAATCGGTCCTGCTTTAGTAGGTAATGGTATTCCTTCTGGTGGTAGAAGACCTCCTGGTTTTGTTCCTTCTTGGAATGCTTCCTCTGGAAAACTTATACCTGGAACAAGTGCTAATTATCCACTTTATAATTCTATTGAGATGGCTCATCTTTCTGGTATGGGAGTTCATTCTGGTGGTAATATTTTTAAAGATATTGGTAAAGGTTTATCTTCTGTTGGAAAAGCAGTAGCTCCTGTTGCTCTTGATATTGGTAAAGAACTGGCGGTTGATGCTGCTAAAGCTGCTTTAATGGGTGCTGGTGTAAAACGAAGGGGAAGACCAAGAAAACAAGGAAGAAAAGATAGAGAAGATGAAAAATTAGGTATGGAAGTAGCAGATCTTAAAAAGGGTGGTAAATTCAATCTTGGTAAAACTCTGAAATCTGTTGGTAAAGTAGTTGCTCCTATTGCTGTTGATGTAGCTAAAGATGCTGCTGTTGCTGCTTTAATGGGTGCTGGTGTTGAAAGTGGTGGTAAATTTAATGTTGGTAAGGCTATTAAAGGTGCTGCTAAATCAAAGGTAGGACAAGCAGTTATTAAAGAAGGTCAAAAACAAGCAGTTAAACAAGGTAGTAAAATGGCGAAAGAAGCCGTTAAATCTTATTTAGAAGGTAGTGGAAGAGGTGATGGAAGAAAAAGAAGGGCTGAAATCGTCAAAAAAGTAATGAAAGAAAAAGGACTTAAATTAGCTCAAGCAAGTAAATATGTAAAAGAAAAGGGTCTTTACTAATTTTTCTGTAATTTTCTGAATAAAATATAAAAAAAAATATAATTATTATATATTTTTTTATATACTAATAATATATAATGCCTGTAATTCCTGATTATAATTTCAATCAAACTGAAGAAGCTTCACTTGATAGAGCAAAAAAGAGGATAATAAAAGCACAAAAGAAAGCATTTAGTCAAATAACTGAATACCCTTTAACAGATCCTACTGGGGGTGATGCTGATAATCTGGCTTTATCATTTCTTAAGGAATTGTTAGATGCTGGTAAAGCAATAGATACGGCTACTGCTGTTTTTGGAATTAACCAACAAACTGGAAATACAAATTTACTTCCTGCCGATTTTAGAAATGTTGTATCAGATCTTAATGCTGGTGTAAAATTTCTGAAAAGATCTGAACCTATATTACAACAATTAATTCCTGCTTATAATTTTGTTTCATTAACTAATGTTTCTACTATTAAAAATGAAGTTGATAATGTAGAACAAGGTATAGATGAAATATCTGGTAAAATAGGACTTTTCCAAAGAAGACAAGGACAAATGAATGATATGGAAGCATTAGAAGCAATATGGGAACAAGCAAAAGCGACTATTTCAAGAATACAACAAAAGGTTAGTAGTATAACCGAAAACTATGTAGCAGCCAGACAACAAAGACAACCTGACCCATCTGAAAAAAGTGGTGGATTATTACCAATAGACCCCAGAGATGATACACTATATCAAAGACGATTACCTTTTAATAAACCTATATATAGTGTAGGAAAACCTCAATATCTTGAAAATAAATATCTATAAATTATATAATGAATAGATACGATCTTGAAAATAATACAATTTTTACAAGATTTAAAAGAAATGATGATATATGGGACTATAGTAATCCAGAAAAAGCCCAAAATAAAGCATTCAGATGGTTAGGTAAGAAAGGAATATTATTCAGATCTACAAGAAAAGATAAAAAATATATGGTGAAAAATCCTGATGGTAAATGGATACATTTCGGACAAATGGGGTATGAAGACTTTAATAAACATAGAAGTTTAAAGAAAAGAAATAACTATTTATTAAGGGCAAAAAATATTTCTGGGGACTGGAAAAAAGATAAATATTCTCCAAATAATTTAGCTATTAATATTCTATGGTAATAATATATGAACCTTATTGAAATATTAACCTTTGTTATAAAGTATTTTATTTCAGATTTTTTCTGGAATTATTTTAGAATTTCTATTATTTAGTATAAAAATATAGAAATAATTAATTTTTTTTTATCATTATAATTATATAATAATGAAAAAGAACATTCCTATTAGTGAAGAGGAAGCGATTGACTTTGATAAACTCAAATGGGGTAGTTTTACCAAGCAAATGAAAGATTTTCAAAAAAAACATCCTAATAAAGTTAAAGATCTAAAACAATTTTCTGAATTCGTATTGAAAAATCCTGATGAATTTATTAAGAGAACTGCTGATAGAGCAAGGTTTTACCAAAATGTTATATTACCAAAAAAAGAAGGTGGTGGTTTTACTGATAAGCAAATGGTATTACACTTTAAAAGAATGAAAAAAATGAACCCTGAATTATCTGGTGGTGAGTGTTGTGATGATTGTAAGTCTGTATATGAAAAGAAAGAAGGTAAAGGAAGACCTAAAACTACATTCAAAGATAGACCTAAAATGTTAGAACATTTAAAAGATTATCTGAAAGATAAACAAAAGTCTAAAACACTACTTAAGGAAGCAAAAACTCATTTAAAGGGTATGGGATATAGAGGTGGTGCTTTAAAAGCATCAGATATTAAAAGTATGTTAGATGCTTCATATGATAAAAAAAAAAGTAATATTGGAGATTTTGTAATTGACCCTGAATTATCTGATAAAAGGGTAAAAGTTTATAAAAATACTACAAATAATCAAGTTGTTGTAGCTCATAGGGGTAGTGCCGATTGGAGAGATTGGTTAGATAATTTTTCATTATTTAAAACTGGAAGATTTAAATCTACTGGAACATACAAAGAACACAAGAAAAAACAAGATGCTGCTATTAAAAAATATGGTGCTGAAAATATTACATCCATAGGTCATAGTAGGGCTGGAGGATATGTTGAAAAATTAAATGAAGATACTCCTGTAAATGAAGTTATTACATATAATAAGGCTACTAATTGGAGTGATGTAGGTAGAGTTAATCCCAGTAATCAATATGATATTAGATCTGATAAAGACCCTGTTAGTGCTTTAAATTTTACTCAATTTCACAAGAATGATACAATATCTACTAAAGCTGGATTTAATCCTTTAACCGCTCACGGAACAAGTAGTCTAACTCAATTAGGTGATGAACTTATTGGTAAAGGTTATAAAGGTGGTAAATTAAATACTAAAAAATTAAGTGTTGGAAATATGAGAAAGTTTTTGAAAACTTATCACAAGGATAAAAAAATAAAACTACCAAAAGCATTAGGTAAATTAAAAAAACCTGAATTAGGTAATATGTTGAAAGATATATTAAAATCAGATCAAGAATTATCTGGTGGTTTAATGGCGTGTAATGCTAATGGTAAAAATTGCGTTGATGTCCGTCCTCAATATCTTCCTCATTTTGAAGGTGGTAGAGCTGTTCCTCCATCTGAATATCCTACACAAGTAGAAGTTCCTGAAGATCCTATTGCTTTTCAAGGTGTTCCTCCTCCTGTTCCTGAAGTTGATAGTGATGAAGATGATGGTATGGGTGATGTTGATTTTGGAGCTATTGGTGAAGCATTACAAGCAGAAAATCAAGCATATGCCGAATTACAAGGTAATGGATATACAAGATTAATAGGTGGTTCTAATGAAACAAGTTCAGACTTTCCTCCTAATATGAATATGATTGATACTAATGCCGATGGTGATGTATTTTCTGGAGAATACTATGATGGTTATTCAGATCTACCTTCTGGATACTATGAAGACTTTGGTTTTACTCCTTCTTCTTTACCTTATTTGGATAATAATGATATTGAAGATACTATACCTTCTGGTGGTTCTATTCCTATTGATAAACATTTATATAAAAGAGCTAAAGAAATGGCTGATGATGTATTTGAAAAACCAAGTGCTTTTAAAAGTGGTTATATTGTAAAAAAATACAAAGATTTAGGTGGAAGATATAGGGGACAAAAACCAAGAGATCAAGGATTAACAAGATGGTTTAAGGAAGAATGGGGTGATATAGGGGATAGACAATATCCTGTTTTTAGACCAACAAAAAGAATTACATCTGATACTCCATTACTACCTTCTGAAATAGATCCTAAAAATCTTAAGAGAATGATTGATTTAAAACAAAAATATAAAGGTGAAAGAAATTTACCCCCTTTTAAAGAAAAAAGTGAAATGTCTGGTGGTGCTAATAGATGGACTAACTTCGTGAAACAATATGCTACTGCTTATCACAAGACATATGGGTGTGCTTTATCTGACGGACAAAAAATAAAAGATGCTTATAAGAAATTCAAGGAAGGACAAGACTGGTATGTTAAACCTACTGCGGATGCTTCTTTTGGAACTGATGATGATGGTTTTAATGTGCCTGAACCATTTGAAGAACCTGTAAAAGATATGGTTGATGATATTAAGGATAAGGTTGAAGAATTAGGAAAGCTTGGAAAAGAAAAAGGAGCAGTTAGTTATAATGCTAATACTATTGTTGGGGATATTGCCTATATTGAGTTAATTAAAAAATATGGTGGAAAATGCTATGTGATCTATAAAGACCTTATTGGAAGACAACAATATGGATTATCTATTAATACTAATTTTGCTGTTGGATATGGTGGTATTCCTACTGGTAATTATTTACCTATTTTGGATAAGATGGAAGAATGTGTAAAAAGAGGTGTTGATTTAGTATTAATACCATTACATTTACGATTTGGAACTTCTCATAGCGGACACGCTAATATGTTGATATATAGACCTAAATTTGGAATTGTTGAAAGGTTTGAACCACACGGACAAGCATATGGAAATTCTGAAAAAGAGAATAATGCTTTTAATAAGATACTTACTGAAATATTTGAAGGTCCTGGTGCTAAAACCAGATTGGGTAAAATCAGATATAAAGAGCCTTTTGAAATTTGCCCTATGAGAAAGAAAGGGTTTCAATCATTAGAAGGATCATTAAGTAGTTTAAGATCTGAAGGTGGAGGTTTTTGTATGATGTGGAGTTTATTTTTGATGGAAATGATATTTTTAAATCCTACATTATCTACAAAAGAAGTAATTGATAAAGTATTTGATATTACAAAAGAACAACCAGAATATTTAAAAGATGTAATAAGAGGATATGTATTAATGATTGAGGAACAATTAGACGATCTAATAAAATTAGTGTCTGAAGGTAAAAAGGGATTTACTTTTAAACAGAGTGGATACTCTCAATTACAAAAAGATAAGGAAGTTGAAGGATTTTTAGATAAGTATTTGGTTGATATTTTGTTTGAAGAAAAGAAACAAGTAGCCCCTAAATTTGATTTACCTCAAGAGCCTCAAGCACAAGAATTTTTCAGACCAAAAATGGATGAATTACCTGAAAAAGATAAGATAATAGCTCAAGCAAAATTAGCATTAGATAAATTAACAAAATCAGAATTATCAACTTTGTTAGAATTTACTTCTAAAAACTCTATTTTTTCTGGTAAAAAAGAGAACTTTGTAAGAGTAATGATGGATAGAACTCAAGCAAAAAAGACAATTGAAGCAATAAAAGACTTACTGAATGGAGATATAACGAAAGCAGATTGGTTTTCAGGTAAAACATATAACCCAGAAAATACTATGGATAAAAAGCAATATGAGAAGTTTGAGAAACTTTCTGATAAATTGAAGAAACAGCCTTTATTTGCTCCATTAAAAGATGTTGATACTGGTCTTTTTGTTTATTAGATCTATAAATAGTATTTTATTTAGAATTCAATAATTTTAAATAAAATTAATCAAGTCATATAAGATTAGATTTTATTATTTTAACTAAATATTCATTTAGATTTTATTTAACGATCTGGAGGGTAGGGAGGGTTTTAGAATTTCAATCTAATAAACTCAAAATATTTTTCAATTTTTTTTTTTTCATTTTATATTCTAAAAACAACTATCCAACTATCCCTACTCTCCAGAATTATAATAATTGATTAATATAAATTCTTTATTAAATATATATGTCTGATATTAGAAAAGAAG
>Ga0099847_1000091_pt1 | contig 26112 bp, 41 predicted proteins | sample CB_VirMetaG_2_FD_78178 | JGI IMG/M metagenome (GOLD analysis project Ga0099847, IMG submission 78178) | Freshwater to marine saline gradient viral communities from Chesapeake Bay - CB_1504_2 Viral MetaG | ecosystem: Environmental > Aquatic > Marine > Coastal | place: USA: Chesapeake Bay...
AGTACCTTGCGCTGCTGTAGCGTAATCTGAAGAATCAAAAGCTTTAACTTGTGCTAGGTTAGTAACCTCAGAGTCCATTAAAGCACCAGCAGCAGTTACGTTTGTTGTATCTGTTACATCAGCGTTAGTCTCAACAGTGTCTAGCTTAGTACCATCTGTAGCTACATCACGGCCATCAACTGTGCCGCCAACTACAATATTACTTGCAACAGTCAGTGTAGAGGCCATGTCCACAGCACCGTCTATATCTACAACATCTAGGTTTGTAGTACCATCTACATCTAGGTCGCCATTGAAATCTACGTTGCCTGCAACAGCTAAAGTTGTAGCCATATCTACTGCGCCGTCGATATCAACAACATCTAAGTTAGTTGTTCCTGCTACGTCTAAAGCGCCATCAATATCTACTGCGCCTGAGAAGTCGCCTGTAGCCGCATCAAGCTCACCGCTCAATGTAATGTTGGTAGCTCCAGTAACTGCACCATTAAGTGCTACAGCACCATTAATGTCTATAGTAGTTGCGGCTATTTGAATCTCAGTGTCTGCAACAATATCTAGTTGTCCGTCAGCACTAGAGTTAATGTAAATTGCGGCATCGCGGAACTGAACCTTGTCGGTTGTGGTCAACTCTACATCTGTACCGCCAGATGTGTTACTCAATGCTAAAATCTCTGCGAATGTATCAACAGTATCTTGCTGTGCGTCTACATAGGCTTTAATGCTCTGTTGAGTTGCAAGGGCTGTCGCACTGTCGCCTGACAGATCGTCTTGGTCTAGGATGTCTGTGACTGTAACTGATCCTGTGCCAGATAAACCGTCAAACTCTACAATGCCGTCAACATCTACGTTACCTGTTACAGTTATATTTCCACCAACTGTGAGGTTTCCTGTAGCTGTAAGACTATCAATGTAAGCGTCTTTAAAACGTAAAGCATTTGTACCCAAATCTACATCGCTGTCGGTTACTGGATATACTACGCCGTCTTCAATGCGTACTTGCTCAACGGCGCTACCGCCCACTTCTACAAAGACGCTCCAACGGTTGTTAGAACTATCAACAACTATCTTGTTTAAAAAGTCTTGATCTCCAATGATTTCAATGTTGCCGCCCTCTCCTGAGCCTCCATCGTGTTGGTGTCCTGTAGTGCCAGAAGCCGCATACGAAAACGCAGTAACTAATTGATTGTATTCTGCGTTAAAAAGTGAAGCTGTAATCGTATCGCCATCGGTAAGCGTACTTTGTCTAGTGTAACTTGTTCCTGCCATTTGGGTTATCTCCTACCTGATGGGACGTAATTTATGTAGATGCCGTTAATTGCATAAGGCGGCTTTTGATCTGTGCTGCGTATTCGTAAATTGCAAACACTTCCACTTCCTTGAACAGCTTGACGAAGCATTGGGTCAGTGCTTGCGCCAAATACAGCCGTTCCAAATACTGCATCTCCAAAAAGAGAAGGTGTCGGTATGTTGTCTAAAACATACTCTGGCGGCTGTGGTATTGTTGTATCTTCGTAGTCATATCTAATTTTTAATGTAGGTGACGCTTCGCCTTCTGGAGTTACAGAAATCTTAACATAATGTAAAGTTTTTCTAGTGCCTACATCTCCAAAGTCATAGTGCGGAGTAAGATACTGAGCGTCAATATCTAAAGCCGTGCCGCCTGTTAAAAAACTATTGCCAGTATTATGATTATAAATATAACCTTGGCTGTCTCCGTGATAGAGTTTTTCAACACCTGTAGCTTCAAAGCCAGAAGCAAAGCCAGTAGCTTGTATTCCAAGAGTTTCAGACCATTCAAAGCCGTTAGCTGTTAGTGTACCAATAATTCCTTTAGCAGATGCAGTAGACCCGCCGTCTGTATTATAAAATAATCTGTACTGCGACTTGCTTCTTAGGACTGCGCTTGTAATAGTAAAAGAATTTATGCCGTGAGCAACAGTAGAAATAATAGATTGTATTTGACGACTAACTGATCCTAATTCAACGTCACCAATTCTTGATGTACCCGCAACAGAACGTATACCGTCTGGGCTAAGGAACACTAAGTCACCACCAATTTCTTGAATGCTATGTGAACTCAAGCAACCTACGTTCTGTGTAACAGGTACAATAGCAATGTTACTAGAATCATTAATGTTTATAAGCTTGTGTAAACTATTACGGCAGAAAATAATTAAGTCGCCACGAAAGCTTTTAAGTCCTATAACTTGATCAGACAGCTTAATGCTTCCCGATCCTGAACCTGAAAAGTTTTCAGGCTCAAAGTTGTGGCTATAATATATAGTATCTTTAGCCGCGTCTGCTCCCGCAACTACTAAGTGATGATCGTGCACTGCACATACTGTTGGGGCTGTTGTGCCGCTTACTGTTATTTCTTCTGCAAAGAATGTGCGAGTAGTTAAAGCTCCAGAGCCTTCCATGTGAAAGTAAAAAGGCTTGTTGACACCATCACAAATAATAATTTGACCATAGTCTGTGTTGCCTTCGTAGACTGCAAAACTTGACTGTCCTTGACTTGTCCGTGCGGCTAAACCTCTCCCAATAAATGTTGAGTAGTTGTCCCCACTTGAGTGTACAGATGCTCTATTGATTTGTAGCCAAGCATTTTCACCGTCAGGGCTAAAGAAAATACCATCGCCCGAACAAGCTATAAGGCCATCAGCATATACTGCAAGCCCTAGTATTTCATTAGAGCCATTAGGACGAGTATCACCAAAGGCTGTATAGCCGTTTATGCGGCGATAGCCTCCGTCTGGATCAACTTCAAAGTTTACAAGCTTTGTAGCTAATCCCGGCTGTCCAAGCATTTCAAGTTGGTTTAGGTTAGTATTTAACCCACCTTTACATGAAACACCATAGGGTTGCGAAGCGGCCATATTATACGAATCTCATTCGGTCATCTTTGATATAAGTGGGCGTAGGCTCTAAAAGGTTAGAACGCATACTGCGTAATCCTTTCTTAAAATCTTCTAATGCAAACGCCGCCGCTTGTGGGTTATCTTTAAACTGCCAGATATAGTATCGGGCTTTAGCTAGTAATACAGATGTATACATTTCAGGGAACACTACAGTGTCTCCGTGAGCTACAAGGTTTGTGGGTAGGCTCCAAGCATAGAACCATACGCGATATGTTTTATCTGGGATAGGGCTTAGTCCAAACTTTCGTGAGTCTGGGCTTCGGATGACGTTGCTAGGCTCACCGTATTGTTGTGTGTCAGCATCGTCTAAATTTTCTGAAATTCTTCGGTAGTCCTTCCACGCCTCTGTAGTCATGAAGCGAAGGTTGCGCGAAACATAAGGAGCAGTTTCTCCGTCTACACCTACAGTAGTAATATAAAAATTATCCCAATCTATTGATCCGTAGTCCGTAGTAATACTAGAACTAGCGGGTTTTAATTCGTAAAAACGTGTACCTGCGGTTGTCTCGACATATACGTTTCCATACATCGGGTCTACGTCACCGCTTTCAGCAACAGCTAAGTACGGCCACTGCGGTTCTTCGTTAATGATATCAAAGTATGCACGATTAAGTGAGTCTTTAACATGTTGCTGTACACCAACCGCACTTGTAAATGTTGCGCTTGTTAACGTAACTTCATTAAGTTCTCGTAACAGTTCGTTAGTTAAATCAAGATAAGTTGATGACATATGTTATTGCGCCTTTGATTCTGTTTTAGTGTCTGGTTTATTAAAAATTCTGTCCCAGTTGTCTTCATACTTCTTTTTGTTTTCGGGCTTATACCAACTTCCTGTATCGCCTAATATCTTTCCTCTCTTTTTGCCTCTCATCATTATAGGCTTTTCATTACTTCCAATAATTGCCATGTTGCCTCTCAAAGATCAGAGGGGCTTTGACACCCCTCGTCTCTAATTGCTTACTTAGTCAATACCGTAGAACGCAGATACTAATGCGTCTGGGCGTAGAACCTTAGCACCATATACGTGCAGTCCACGACAGATGTCACCAAAGCTGTCTGGGTCGCGTAGGACTTCAGTGCTTGTGATGGTCTGTGCAGTTGCAGTAGAGCTAATGTGTCCACATACTACTTGACCTGCCGCGTTAGTTGTAGCGGCAATGTTGTTAGACTTGTACATGTCAAATCCACGTAGCTTGCCAGAAGATACCAATCCGTTGCGGATAGAACCTTGTCCGGCGTTGAAATCAACAGACATCAACTTAGAGCTAGACTGAGATAGTTGCTCGTAAAAACTAGGTGGAGCCAAGAACCAACGACCTTCTTCTGGGATGTTCTGCTCGTCAAGAAGACGCGCCATGTGAGCCATCACATCTAAAGGATCATGTTCGGTAGAGCCAGAACCAATGTCCAAGTTACCAGTGCCGTCAAAAGTTCCTGCGGCTAGGTCAGTAGCACTGTCGCTACCAAGGATGTGGTTAGGGCTTGAAGCTGAAACGCCTGCAATAATCTTAGCAATTACGCCTGCATCAAATGCGTCACGCAATGCGTAAGCGGCAGATGAAGATGCAACCTCTTTGAAGTTTACGTGAGACATAGCAGTTTCAATATCATCAACTTTGAATTTAAATGCGTTAGCCACATCTACAATCAAAGTAGTTTCAACGTCAGTTAGCTTAGTCTGAGTTACGTCAGCGCCACGCTCATACTGATAAACAGTGATTTCTGGCTCTTTGATGATCTTTACAGAATCACCGAAACCTGAGATTTCGCCTGCATAGTCAGTGTTGGTAATTGCTTCAGCTACCGATGCTTTCCGGAAGAAGTTAAGAACCTTCTTAGAAAAGATTGAGGGCATGAAGAAGCTGTTAGTTTGACCGGAAATTGAGTTAGCAAAGTTACCGTTGGTATCTGTGCTTTGCTCAAATAGTTGGTCTGATTGGTTATAAGCCATGTTATGTTACTCCTAAAAAAGACAATTTAATTTAATCTACTATTCTGCCTTCCATTATGGCTTGATCAATCTCACTTTCATATTTGTCGAATTGAGCCATAGACAGTTTAGCAATTTCCCGTTGTGACCAAATCTTTGGTTCTTTAGCATTTATTTGTGTTGTCCGTGTGGACACCATATCTGCCGCTGAAGATTTGGGGGCTTGTGATTTCTTTGTCTTTTGCTCTTTTACAATCTTGATACCATTTTCCATTTTATAAAGATCAATAGCTTTAACTGCTAATGAAACATTATCTGGGTTTTCATAAATCCAACCTTGAATTGCTTCAGGTTGTTCTTTAGCCCAATCATGAAACTTTTCGTCTCCGCGTATATCCTCAAAATCAGGATGGCGCGAACGTAGTGTAGCTTCAGCTTCTTTACGTTGGATGGCGGCTTCTCGTTCTTCGATAACAGACATCTTAGTTTTTAAAGCTTCTAGTTGTTGTTCACTTTGTAAGTGTGCAACAGTTTCTACAGTTTCATATAGATCAGGATATTGCTCTCTAAAGTTTTCAAGGTCTTCAGTTGACTTAGGCGGGGCATACGCAGGTTGCGTCTCTTGTGCCATCGCGGTAAGTTCTAATTCCTTTTGCTTAAAAGAAGCTATCTTCTGATCATAGTGTTTCTTTAGGTCATCGTATCGCTTTTTATAATTTGTTCTTCCTTTGGTTTCTTTCTCTTCTGGTTCAGGGGCCGCTTCTTCGCGGGTAGCCTGTGAGGGTTCTTCAAAGAAAAGCGTATCTGCTTTACCTCTACTTGGTTCATCTGGCGTGTGCCAAGACTTCTTAGAGTTATACGGATTCGCAGTTGGTTCTTCAAGTTGTTCAGTTGCATTGGACATAATAATCACACTCCTTTTGGGGCTTGTCAGTCTTTCAAGGTGGCTGTGCTGTTCGCGTTTACAGTACAGGGTCTTGATACTTCAAGGTGGCCTCTAGGTAAAAAAAAATGATAAGGGGTCTAGTTAAAGAGTGGCCTTATCGGGGTCTAACACTTGGCATCTGATTAGAAGCAATCATCATATTGTTGATTTCTTCGTCTTCTTGACGCTCATCCATAGGGATGTCATCTACCATGCCGCCAAATGCTTTCTTCATTAAACCACCGTCATAGGCTTTCTCAGCTTCGTCCATCATAGTTTGTAGCTGATCCGCACCTAATTGATCGGTGGCTTTTTTGGTGAAAACAAATTCACCGTCCGATAACCTTGCGGGAATCGAATCTGATGTGCCGTCTCCGGGGCCTTCTACAGCTCCTTCGCCAGCAAATTCTCCTGCAACATCCATAACCTTATCAAAGATGCTGCTTAGGCGTTCATCACCTTCTAGAATGCCCATTAAATATTCTTGGTCTTCCATGTCTAAAGATTGCTCTAAGACATATTCAGTGTAGTCTTCTTCCATTTCATCGTCTGGAAGCTGTGAAGCTTCTACAGCTGCTTTTTCGTCTTCTGGGATGTTGTCGTATGTATCTACTGGCATCTCGTCTTCTAAGCCCATTTCAGGGGCTACAAGCATAGAGCCTTCGTTGTACTGTAACATACCACCAGACATTTTTCCTTTGCGCACTTCTGTGCTAAATTCTTTTCCTTCAAACGTAAAAGTTTCTTTTCCTTCGTTATGCGCTTTACTAAAAGCTTTATCAAAAGAAGATTTTTCTTTAGCCGTTAATTTATTATACGCCCAGTCCCCACCGCCTATAACAAGGGCAGCCTTGCCAGCACCTTTAATTTGTTCTGTTGTTTTAAAAGCTTGTGTTCGGTCTTTTCCTACAACAACTCCACGATCTTCTGCTGTCCTTCCGGGAGATTTTTCATCTACACCTGAAAGCTTGTCTAATTTTTTATTAGCCGCGCTTTTAGTTTTATTAGCTGCATTAATTGTAGCTTTAACAATAGACCCTAGTCTAAACTCTTCACGTTCTGGAGAGCTTAGCATAGAGCCGCCTTTAGAAAGACCATATCTTTCGGCAGCCTTTTTCATTTTACGATCCATTTCTTGTTCAGCTTGTTGTTCTTTTAGTTTTTTTTCTAATTCAAGAGAAATGTCGCCAGACTCCATTGCATTATTATAATCAGCAGCGCGTTTTGCGGTTTCAGCTTCTAGTTTTGAAATGCGTTTTTTTTCTTCTATCTGCATTCTATATCGTTTGTCGTCTATGTTTTCTGACATTTTAATCCCCAGTTCTTTGTTTAGCTTCTCGTATTTGATCTTTTAGTTGTAGTAAGTTACCCAGAGAACTCACTTTCCCCTGCTTGCGGAACATTTCCAGTTCCGATGTTGCCACCGCCAGTGCCTGTAGCTCCAAGGTCTTGAGGTTGCTCAGATGCTCCTTGAACGCCTCCCATAGCTCCGGGTTGGTCACTAGGGGGGACAGCCTCGCTGCCATTTCCTTGTCCAGCATTTTGCGCTCCTATAATTTGTGCCATGATTGCGGCTTCTTCAGGGTCATTAAGAATCTCATCAGGGTCAAGATCAAGGCTATAAGCCAACTCACTAACAATTTTAGAGATTTTAACAAACGGTGCAATCGCAGGGTTTTGTGCAGTTTGAAGAAACATAGTTAGTCGTTGACTTCGAACTTCTTTTTGCATTAGGCTGTTTGTGCCCATAGCTTGAACTTCTAAATCGCCCTCGATGTCTAACTCACCTTCAAAGAACTGCATGTTCCATTGATAATAAGACTTACCAAGCGGCTTCAGTAAAAAATCGTCTATGTTTTTAACAACTGTTTTAATGTTTAAAGACGCAGCACCCAACAACATAGACATTCCTGATGCAGTGCGTGTCATGCTCTGTACGCCTGTTTGTCCGTGTGAATAACTTGGAATACCTGTCTGCTCATCGGCAAGCTGACGAAACTTGTCAAACATCATCATGTTTTCTTGTGATGTGTTAGGAAACTTTAAGCCATGAATAGCTTGACCTTGCATTCCTGCTTGCCTTCTAAATACCTTGCCGGGGTATATTTCCATTGACTGTCCACCAACTAAAGCAGACTCGTCTACGTCAAACACTAATGAGCCTGACAACGCTAGGTTATCAATTGCCATACGTGCATGCCCATTCATTATTTGTTGCGAGTCGTCCATATTCTCAGCAACGCCAATACCGAAGAAAGAATAAGGATTACGCTCGTAAGGAAAGGCATTGTAGGGGAGTCGGTACGGAGTAAATGGATTAACAACCCCACGTAACAACTTACCATTACTAATCCAAGCATTAACTTGTACTTCATCTAAATCGTCTACCTCATTTGGAAGATCCATTCCAGCTTCTTTAGCATATTGTGCATCCATAACACCCCAGTATTCTAAAACTTCAAATAAGCCGTCTCCATACTCTTCGGTAGTTTGATCGTCTTTTAATTCAGTTTCGTAATCTTTTTCAATATAATTTGAACCCATCTGCAAACATTCACGGATTTGATCCTTATTAAAATGAGGAAGTTTTGCTAATCCTCTAAGCTGAGAACGGTTCATTTTGTGACGGTGAAATGTGTATTCGCAGTCTTCCATTGTAGTTGCATTAGGGTCTGGGAAAAAATCCCAAATGCTTACAAACTCAATACGCGGAACACGAACAAACAAAGGGTTGTAACTTCTTTCGCCTGTGGCTTCGTCTTTTTCCCAACGACTAAGAGTTTTATTGTAGTTGAATGGGCCTTTAACGACTCCAGTTCCAAACAGCGCAGACTCGAACAAAGCATTACGAAGCTCTGAAGAACCATTAGACTCTTCTATCTGATCGTGTATTAGTTTTTCCATTAGCCGTGCTGCACTTTTTGCAGGTGCAATTTCTAACGTTTGTGGGTTAGGACTAGGGCCGTCAACAAAAGATAAGTCTGCTTCTTCTATTGCATTTTCAAAAGCTGATTCGCCAGATGAAAAAGTTGCGCCGGGTTTTAATACTTTTCCATCGCCTTCGTAACCGACATCAAAAGGATTACTTTCTTCTTCGGTGGTTTCTACAGGTGCAGAAGTTTCAATTCCCGGAGCAGTGTCTAAATGCTTATAGCTTGAAACACCTTCAGGAATTTTAGTTTCTTTAACACCGATTGGAAACTGGCCAGTGCCAAATATAACATCGACCAACTGACCAAATGCTGCAATAACTTTTGTTTTAGTTACTTTAATAAATACTTTAGATTTTTCTGATTCTCTAAACTTAACGTGTTTTGGATATAGACCACGGAAGTTGTGGTATGCTTGTAGCCAACGAGCTTCATCATGCTCTCTAGCTCTTTCAGCTTGCTCAAAACGATCTTCAACTAAACCAACAAAACGAAGACGAACATCTTCTTCTAGCGTTAAATCGAGACCGCTCTCCCCTTCAACAGGAGTGAAGTAAAGCTCGTTTGCGTTTCCAAATAAACCGTTTTCTTCGTTCATATATCTTAATATCCAAAAGTGGAATCAACAGGAGTAAATGTGCTTTCCCGATGAAACTGTCTCATCTGACTCAGCGTATCGTTTATACGAGGTCTAGACATAATCAGATAACGTAGTGCATCGTATGCATGATCGGGTGCATGTGTGTCTACGTCTTCTGGGTTCTTTTTATCCAGAGGAATACTTTGAAGTTCGCGTATCAGGTTCGGGCATGTATTAAATATCTGTATTCGTGGCCTACCGCTTTGCATTACTTTTAAGTATTCATGGATTTGTATTTTGCCCTGTATTCGGTTCTTATCAGCTCTTCTTAGCTTATGACCAGCTCTTATGAGGGTCTCTCCGATTGTTGGGCCTGTAGTTCCGGTGCGACTCCAGCAAGCTGTATCAAGCACTCCGGGAACTGAAAAGGGGTCTGCTAGTTCCATGTTTGTAATTAAATCTGCTAGGTCAGTACCCAATAAACCTTTTTTATACAGCTCACGATATATAATCAGTGTGCCGTCACTCGGATCTACTGCACCCCAAATACAAGCAGACTCAGACGCATACCCGTAGTCAATCCCTTTTATACGTTCCCAGTGTACCGGAATCTCAAAAGGTGTAATTACATGTAGCTGCGGAACAAACTCAGTAAAGGCTGCGCCCTCTGAAACATCCCAATTGCCGTCTAATAGCTGTTGTCGCTGTGTAGGCGGCAAAGCCTTTAGCATCTGTTCGTAACGTCCGTCTGTGGCTAGGAAGGGGTTGTCTTGCAACCTAGCAGGTATAAACTTTCGTGTTAGTCCATCTGCACCTATAAAAGATTCGTAGGACGGTGCGGGGTCTATGTATCGTTTTTTTACCCATGTTGCTCCAGCACCACCGGGGTTAGCTGTACAACGCATATAGACTTGTATCTCTGGGTCTGTAGTACGCAGTCTTGAAGCCAAGTAGTTCCAAGCAAACTCTGTCGGAAGGTGAGTAATCTCATCAAACCCTATCCAGCTATATGCTTGGCCCTGATAGCGATAAACATCTGCATCTCGTTCCAAGAATCCAAACTCAATCTTTGCTCCGCTTGGAAAGTTCCAAAGTTTTTCTACTTCTTTGTACTTACAGCCCGGAAAGGCTTTTGGGTACAGCTCACGACTCTTATCAATCAGTTCGCGCAGTTCAGGCATAGAGCGCCTAATAATCAAACCTCTATGTGCAGCTCTGTGTGCAAAACGCAATGGGTCTACAAGCATAGCGTAGGACTTACCACCCCCTGCTGCTCCGCCATACAGGACATCTGTTTCTCCTGCGGCAAGAAAGTCTTCCTGTGGGCCTTCGTTGGCCTTGAAGATAACGTCCTCTTGAGCTTCAGTTGCTAAAGGCTTTGGAAGATCTTGTAAGTCTTCTTCGCTTATAATTTTACTTGCTTTATCGTTAGCAAGCTGTATTAAAGTCTTTTTAGTTTTACTTATTGACTTCTTATAGTTATCGACTTTAGCTTGGGCTGCCTTTAATTTCTTTTGTTTTTCTTTGACTGCTTTCTTTGCAGCCATCTTTGCCTTAGTCTCAGAATGGTAATTATAACCACGGCTTTTAGATCCTTTAGCTCTGCCTGACTTCTTACGCGGTGTCCCGTCAACTTTGAGTATAAACTCTCCGTTGTCGTCTTTTGCGTAGTTATCGGGATTTAGTTCCCAATCATTCATGTGCGCTTATCTACTATTTTCTTTAGACCCATGTGCGAAAGCTTGCGTCCTGTTTCAAACTCTAACCACAAGCTGCCTTCTCGTAAACTTAATGTTTTATCTTTGATCATGGGTATGACCTTATCTAAAGCTTTTAGTTCATCGTCTATAGGCGTAAGAAGCTCTGTGTTCTTCTCGTCTAATGCATAGCCAAACGGTATAGTGCTACTAGACCTCCGTATAGTCTGCATCTATAACTACCTCTTTTTTCGCCGGTATGACGAATAAACCACCACTTGTGTTTACTGTCACATCTAGCCTATCAGTCTTACCTAAGCCTACACGGTCTAGAATGGTCTGTGCGGCCTGTATACGCATGTTAGCTTGTGGGATAGGAACTTCACTGTCCATGATGTGTACGAGCTTTAGAGCAGCTTTAGGGGCGCTTTGAGCTAGTATATTTGTAGCAAGATCAAGTATCTCTGTTTTTAAGCTCTTAACAACACTATTAATGCTTGTAGGCGCATAGCCTGCCATTTCTCCTGCTAGTCTTGTGTCGCCATTACAGGCTACAAGGCTATCAAGAAATGATTGTTGCTTAGTTGTGAGTTCTTTATTGTTTGACATGTATTACATTATACAGGTAAAATGGGGTTTTGTCAAGTGTTTTATAACTTATTTGCATAAGAATCTCATTTATGATGCATATATACGCATAAAGGGGGTGCATATATCACTTATGGTATATTAATACAGGTGCACATAACTAAAAAGTATATGAAAGTACTTGACAAAATTGAATTTCAGGTGTATAATGGATATTAAGCCCTCCGGGGTTATATAGACATATTAGCCATACATTCCTTATCCATCTCCCCCCGCCTTTTAGGTTTAGATTTGTGTGTATATGCGCACTCTAACACCGCACATATGCATAAATATAAACCGATGTATACATTTATATGTACATATTTCTGTACTTTGTGTACATTTATATGCACATACCTCCCACCTTTAAAGTCTTTAAAGCTGCCGCCCTAACTGGTTGACACTCCAAAGTCTTCCAAAATGTATAAGATTGTGTATATATAGGGGGAGGGGGGGTATGGTCACCTGCCCGCCCTTCAAAGACTCCAGAGTCTCCAAGCCATACACTAAAAAGACTTCAAAGTCTACAAAATTTTTAAAAATAAAAAAAATAAAAAGCTTGCACTCTGGTTTACTATACTGTAAGGCCTTTGGAGTCTTTAAAGACTAATAGATTTTAACTATAAAGACTCAATAGAATCAACCATTTAGCTATAACTCTACAGCCTATATTTAGACTATCCCTAGATAGCCATATAATCCATTTTAAGGCCCGCAAAATTCTACCCTATCCCTACTATCTAAAAAGCTTTAAAACCCCTTAGACCTCAATTGAACAATCCGGTCACAACTATTTTTCTATATTCTATTGACATGGATATTTTATTCGTGTTACTCGCACACGCGTTCCTTTTATACAGGTAAAAATTTTATAGCGTGACCGAAATTCAATATCCGGTCATTCTTAGCCGGGTTTATTTTTAAATAATAATAGACTTATGCAAATTGACCTCTTAAGATGGGTACCAGTAACAAACAACAACCAAATTATTTATAACTGATTATAAGGAACACAAAAAAATGACTACTTTATTATTGAATGAAAAAACTATTCCTACATTGGCCCGCGGATTTGTGCAAGGCGTGAACAACAAAATAAAAATGCAAGATGCAATCACCGAGTCGATGCAAGCGTGGATAGTTAACAAAGATATAAAGGCCCGCGATGCGCTGCAAGATCTATGGGCCGCGCTGGAACATAATAAAAAGGCGCTCGCGGTTTTAAGATCGCAATACAATACAATTTCAAAGCGCGTCAAAAAAGCGAGCGGTGAGGAAAATCCAATAGCGCTTACAGTAACCGATGGCGTTTTAACTGAAGTAGTGCCGCGCAATAAAGCTGGCGGTGGTTCCGGTGAATCTGACAGTGCGATGACTAGCACTGCCGCGCCTTCAAAATCCGAAATAGAGCTGGCCGCGCATTTGGATATATTGCGCGAAATGCTTAAAAATTCAAAGGATGCAGCAGCAATTAGCGCCCTAAAATTCGCAATAGCTAAGTTGGCCGCGAGTGTATAGAGGAATATCTGCAAGCCCATGCATCTATTGGTGGGCTTTATTGATACGCTTTTATAACTAACTATAAGGAATCAGAACCATGAAAAAACGAGAATCATTTTATGCGCGTAGAAAAAAGCGCGAGCGTATGCGCGATATTACAAGTGCGATTGTTATTATACTGGCCGCCATTCCATTGGTTGCGGTGGCGTATATTGTGGGCGCGGTGGTGATCGCTGGCCCGTTATAATTAATTATAAGGAATCCAAAACGCTTATAATTAATTATAAGCCTAACCAAAAAAGAGAGTGTTTATCATGAAATTATTATCAACTAGTGCAAGTAATACAAAAATTGCTAAGACCCAGAAAAAAGAGAAAGTGCAAACGCGGGTCGCGTCCCTATCATTATATCCAAACCACACTATATGTGCGGGCAGTAAGGCAGCAGGCTGCATGGAAGGCTGCTTAAAATCAGCAGGCATGGGCGTGTTTAGCAATGTTGAAGCAGGGCGAAAAGCCAAAACAGATTTTTATCTAAACGATCAGGAAGGATTTCTGGCCCAGCTGCGGGTAGAGCTGGCTAACTTTTCCAAGCTTTGCAAGCGTACAGGGTCTGTAGGCGTAGTCAGGCTGAATACAATCAGCGACATCCCATGGGAAAAGCACCAGATACCGCAGGAGTTTCCAGAGCTGAGCTTTTATGACTATACGAAGCTAGTTAAAAGACTAGGCAGAACGCCAACTAACTACAAGTTGATGTTCAGCTATAGCGGCAAGCGCTCCTATCGTAAGCAGGTGGAGCAAATGCCGGACGGTTACCCGATGGCGGTGGTGTTCCACAAAAGATTACCGGCTCGGTTTATGGGTCGTCCGGTTATTGACGGGGACAATAGTGATCTGGACAATCTCAGATCGGGCCATGTGGTGGTGGGCCTGCTGGCAAAAGGTAAGGCCAAAAAAGATACAAGCGGGTTTGTGGTAGACCCTGACATGATCGCGGTGGGCGGCTAATTATAACTGGAGAATAGATATGATCGCGGATGATTTTTTTGACTGGCTCTATGTGGCTGAGTGTGATGGTCGAGCTGATGGTGAGACTGTAGTGCAGGAGTTTGGTGCTGAGTATAAAGTTGTCAACAGCCCAGACGATTACTACGCGACTGTTGTTGTGGAGTTTCAAGATGGGTCGCGTGTGGAAACTAATTACAAGGGTGAGTTTGATCGGGCCTGAGTTCTTATAATTAATTATAACGGAGAATGAGAATGTTTATATCAAAACAAGGTTGGACATTGTTCAACAAAGCAAACGAGAAAGTAGTAGTGGATGAGCTGATCAGGGATCGCGATGGCGAAGCATGGGTAATCTCTGGAGGCGCAATACCCCTACATGGTGCAAGTACTGGTCGAGTGTGGGTACGTTCGATGGATGAGGACAAAATGGATCGAGAGTTCTTTCCCTCAGTGTTTAACTTGCAATGGAGAAAGGATAGATGAGACTGACAAAGTTTGAATTGAAGCGGCTGCAATCTGAGAAGATTCGAACATCGGGAGGGTATAAGTTCCCTGAAGATGACCGCACTAAATACTGCACACACCCTGAGCAGACTGACTGGACACAGCCCTGTCCTATATGTAAACGGAGAATAAGAGTATGAAGTTATCAGAAGTGACAGTGAGAGACATAAAGCAGTTCAGTGATTTGTTTGAATGGGTTTGCTCTATGCCAATAGACGGTAAGGATCGCAGGATTCTAATGGACTTGATAGATGTGAGCTGTGAGCTAAACACTAAGCTACTGCGAGAGAAAGGATTAATGAAGTGACTAAATGCAGCTGCGGTGCAAGAGCAGATGTAAATGAGGGGGGCGTATATGTTTGTGCGCCCTGTTGGATAAGAATATATAGTACTAACTTTAAATTTATTTGGAGAATAACATGATTGTATTTAACTACCCTAGCAAGAAAGAATTAAAAGCTAATATCGGCAAGCCGCTCAAGTACATAGAGACTAGCTTGTTTGGCGCTGAGTATGTAAGCAGTGGCTATATGGTTGGAGCTAATCGGCCACACATTACAGGGCAAGGGCGCGAGTTCTTTGCTGAAGTAACTATGAAAGATAATCTAATTGTAGGAGTTAAGTAATATGAAAACTTTAATTGAAGCAGTAGAAGCGTGGATTGATGGTCGCATTAAAGCTAAAGTAAATGAGCTTGAAGGCTTACAGATACGAGATGCCAATAGAGTTGCTGAACTAGAACGGAAAATAATGGCTCTAGAAAATGCTACAGGTGTTGAAGATATGATAACCCTGACTGAGCGTCTAGATATTATTGAGTCTACAGCTGAAGATGCGCTGGCTAATGCTGAAGAAGCTCATAGCATAGCTGAGAATCTAGATTGTCGGGTTGATGATCACGAGTCTCGTATTGATCAGATAGAAGCAGAGGATTCAGATGATGTGGATACTGATGCGATTGAGCGATCAGTGCGTGACAGTGTAGAAGATTTTATTGTTGATGCAGTCCGAACTGAGATAGATGCGATAGACTTTAGAGTAATTGTGGAGAGATAACATGGTGGAACTATTCGGAGCAGCGCTAATTGTTGTATCGTTTTTAGTAGCTTGGGAATCAGAGAAAATGGTTCAAGAAAAAAGGAGCGTAAATAATGTGGGCAATTGATTGGGATGAGATGGGTTGTACGCAGTACGCTGCAACCCTTGAAGATGCACATAAAATTGGTCAGCGTGGTGGGCCTTTCTATATTATAACGTACTTGGGAGAAAGCAAATGAAAATTAGTGAACACGCTGTGCTGTTAGAGCTGGTCGAAATGGCACTAGAGGAAACACTTGAGGACTTGAACGGTGCAGAGGTGAGCGAAACAGGGGCGAGGCTGTTGAACAAACACTATCGCGAACTAACACTTGCACACTCAGCTCTGGTAGAGAAAAATGCGGAATAGAATAAAACTAAAAGGCGGTGATGAGCAGGATGTTCTGACCCGCTGGAGAAAATTCATAAGTCTTAAAAGCCAAGAAGCTAAAAAGATTAAGCGCGGCTACAACAAACGCTTCCGAAAGGAAGGAAACCAACATCTCAAATCAGAGGTTCAAGAAGATGATAGATAAGTTAGTAATGCAGATGGACGTTGAGAAACCTATAAAGGTTTACAAAGTTATGATGTCAAAAGTGAATGGTTACTTCATAGATGTGGCGGCTGGTTCACCCGAAGAAGCCCTACAATATGCAGAGATCAACAAAAACTCTGGCGTTTATAAGCCATATGGCGATCAGGTGGTGGATATTTCACCAGTTGAGGTCGTTGAAGAGGATAACAATAAGGATTTGTTATAATTAATTATAAGGAATACACACTATATAGTCTTGATAGAGTGCATAAGTTCTTTTGTATCTTATAAGTTATACTATAAATAAAATAATAGTTGACTTGTAAACCTTAAAAGTATTATAATCTCTTTTCAAATGATGTCAACCGAAGACTAAAACTTTTTTTTGGAGAATGAAATGAACAACATTACACCTATGTTTGCAAACAACACAGCGTTAACTACAATCCGCAATGGGGGTTATGGCTCAGCAGATTTTGATATAGCTACAGCACCTTTAATTTATTTAGATGCTTATGAAAGCTCCAAGTCTATTATCTATCGTACAGATACAGCTCAAGAGCTGGGAGTACACGGACATGGTTACAAACCTGTTGCACCTAAGCACATGATAGATGTTACTCGTAATATTATTGAGCGTTCTGATCTGTCAATTAACGGGATACAAGAAACTATCCGTACATCTCATGATGGTTCAAGAACTTTTGTGCAGTACAAACTTCCTGAGCATACGTATAGGACTGCTGATGGAGATACAGCTGCTCTGAGTCTGTTGTCCATATCATCCTTCGATGGTACTTGGCCGTTCATGATCAGTGCAGCAGCTATTCAGCAGGCGTGTACAAATCTACAAGTCTTTGTTAGCGGTGAGGTCGCTGTGTTTAAAGCTAAGCACACAAGGTCTTTGGACATTGAGCAGGGTGGTCGAGTCATCACTAAGTCTTTACAGCTTTTCCACAAAGAGCGTGACCTGTGGCAGCAGTGGCAGCAGACAAGGACTGATGATGAGAGCGCCTTTATATTCTTTTGTAAGTCTCTCAAATGCACATCAGCTGAGAAGCTCATAGGGTTAGGGTACGTTGATCCTCAAGTTATCCTTGGAGATCTTCCCAGACGCAACGCCAGTCTTGAATATGTTTGGAACAAATATAAAACAGTTTATTCTCAGCGACTAGGTAATAATTACTGGGCTGTGTATAATGCTTTGACTGACTGGTCAACTCATGCGACAGCCTCCCGACTTAGTAATGAGGTGAACATTGCAGCAGTTCAGAATCAACGACAGCAGATAGTTCGTGAGGCTGTTAAATCTAACCAATTCATGAGGGCAGCATAGGATGACAATCAATTTTGGAAAGTATAACTTCAGTGTAAATGTACGAAACGGTGTGGGTTTAGACTTAGAGTTTACTGATACTCGTGCAGTGTGGGTGTGTGGCGATGACATAGATGGTTTTGAAGCCGCACAGTTTGAAGGCATAGTATTGTGTGTGCCTTTCTTTGTTCTTACATTCGGACAAGTATATATGGAGGGATGACATGGGCGAACAAACTCATGGCGGTAAAGGTGATCGAGCTAGAAGAGTAGATCACAATAAGTTCAGTAAAAATTTTGATGAAATATTTAAACAAACATTTAAAGAGGAGATGAAAAATGTTAAGCAATCTACTGAAGTCAAGGAGAGTAAAAAGACTACTTGATTTTTCAAGGATACCTAGCAGGTTTATAAAGTGGAGTAATGTTGCGGTGATATTCGCAGTGCTATTCACATTGTTGTTTATGTTTTTGGAGTTAGCATAATGTTTGAACAAACAATATCTGGCAGCCCTAGTCTTGAAGCCATGGCTACAGCTAAAGCAGCTTTGGATGTGGTGGACGGGAAGGTTCCTTTAAGTACAGCCTGCTCTATGTACAATGTCAGAGAGCAAACTGTAATACAATACATCATTGACAAGACTGAATATGAGGCTATGATGGAGTTAATGGCTGTTAAATCAGACACCGTTAAAACAAAAGTTAAAGGAGGAGAGATATGGAGCAAGAAATAAATGAAGAAAACCGTGGCATAGAGATTTCAATACAGCGGATAATCTCTTGGCACTTAGCTCGTAACCTTATACATGGGTCGGATGATAAACAACAAGTGTTAAAACTTATGCAGGAAGTTGGGGAGTTATCAGACAGCATCTGCAAAAATACGACACCTGTTGATGACATCGGAGACATCATAGTTATATTAATTAACATAGCTGTACGAAACAACCTGCCTTTGAAGCACTGTATTGATCATGCTTATGAAGATATTAAAGATCGTACAGGAATAATGAAGGACGGAATCTTTATCAAGGCTTCAGATATTGACGGCAACAAATAAACGTGGTATATTCCACAAACATTTTACAACCACAAAGAGGAAAGCAACATGGCAATACTACAAGGCGCAGCATATTGGGCTTCAGTCACTACACCTAACACAACTTATGAGCCAGTGTATTCGGTTAATCTAGTTGTAGATGAGGCGACTGCTGAAGATTTTCAATCACGAGGCTTCACTATTAAACAGATGGATGAAGGCCCAGCAGTTGTAATCAAGCGTAAAGTTAACGGCCCGAACGGCATGGTACGTCCAGCACCCCGCTTGGTAGATGCGTACAAGAACCCGCTAGATGCTCGTGTAGGTAACGGCTCAAGCGTTAAGGTTCAGTACAAGGAGTGGGAATCAGAATGGAAAGGCAAGATATTTAAGGGCTTAGACTTCCAAGCTATGCAGGTTATTGACTTAGTAGAAGTTGGTTCACCTGATGGTTCAGAGTTTGATTCACTAGATGGCGGAATGGAGGATGAACTGTAATGGCACTAGTAACAATCGACAACGTAAACTATGAATCAGACCTACTCTCAGATGAGGGTAGGGTAATTCTTACACACTTGGTAGAAGCAAACGCCAAGTTGCAAGAAGCTTCAATGACCGCAGGCTTAATGCAAGCAGCCACTGTAGCACTAATTAATGATCTTAAAGAAAACCACCTTACGGAAGAGGCTATCGCAACAGAGGAAGTTGCACAAACTGAGGAGTAAGGCAAATGCCTTTCGTTAAAATGCACCAGCCGTGCTTTGAGTGCGGCTCTAGCGATGCAGCAGGTATCAATGATGATGGGTCTGCATTCTGCTTTAGTTGTAATAAGTATTTTAAAAACTACAGTACATCGGAAGTACACCAACCGGACATTGAACCGGACACGATAACGGACTTTGAAGTTTATCAAAGGAACAGTAAGATGGAACAGAGTTCACACCAGCAGCGGACATCTGATGCTAGATTTGTAGAGCTGGCTGATCGCAAGATTAGTTTAGCTACAGCAAAAAAGTATGGGGTGAGAGCTACAGTTACTAATTCAGGCCAGATTGATAAGCATGTTTACCCTTATTATAATGGACACGAACTAGCAGCTTCAAAGATTCGCAAGCCAGATAAGTCTTTTGCTTGGGAAGGAAGCTCTAAAGAAGTTGGATTGTTTGGTGAGAACCTGTTTAAAGCAGGCGGTAAGTTTATAACATTAGTGGAAGGCGAGTGCGATGCTATGGCTGCTTACGAACTTATGGGTTCTAAGTGGCCAGCAGTATCAATAAAGTCAGGGGCACAGGGAGGTGTCCGTGATGTTAAAGCTAGTCTTGAATATCTTGAGTCGTTCGACTCTGTTGTCATTAACTTCGACAACGATAAGCCCGGCAAGGAAGCGGCTAAACAAATTGCAAAACTATTAACTCCCGGCAAAGCTAAGATCATGACACTGCCTGTGGACTACAAGGATGCAAACGATATGTTGCGTCAGGGTAGACATTCTGCATATGTTAGTGCTTTCTGGGAAGCAAAACTCTACACACCTTCTGGTGTTTTAAATCTATCTGATCAGCTGGGAGCTTATCAAAAGCTACGCACTGAAAAGAAAACAGCTATTCCCTATCCTTGGTCTGGTCTCAACGGCAAGTTAGAAGGCATGAGAGCAGGTGAGCTAGTCACTCTCACTGGCGGCACAGGGCTGGGTAAGTCATCTGTTACTCGTGAGATAGAACACTGGCTGATCGATAACACAGAAGATAATGTAGGTGTTGTAGCCCTTGAAGAGAACTGGTCTCGTACTGCTGAGGGCATCATGGCCGTTGAAGCTAACGCCAAGCTACACCTTGACAGTGTTAAGGCTCAGTTCACAGACGATCAGTTAGACGAATGCTTCAAGAAAGTATTCATGGGTGATAATGAGGGTCGTGTTTGGATTCATGCTCACCACGGTGTCAATAATCTTGATGACATCTTCAGCAAGCTACGCTACATGATCATTGGTCTAGACTGTAAATGGATTGTTGTTGATCACTTACACATGTTGGTTCTCTCTACACTGGAGAATGATGAGCGGAAAGCTATTGATAGTATCATGCATAAGCTCAGAACCATGGTAGAAGAAACAGGCTGCGGCATGATCCTAGTGTCACACTTGCGTAGAGTTGAAGGGAACCGTGGACATGAGAACGGTATCGAGACAGGCCTATCACACCTCAGAGGCTCACAGTCTATTGCTCAGTTATCTGACTGCGTGATTGCACTTGAGCGTAACCAACAATCAGAAGATGAAATAGAGGCATCAACCACCAAGGTGCGAGTGCTTAAATCTAGATACACCGGAGATGTCGGAGTGGCATGCAACTTACTGTATGATGGCAAGACAGGAAGGCTTAGAGAGTTAGATGATTACGATGCGTCTCAGTTTGATGGAGATATAATATGAGTAAGACACCTTACGGAACTTACGCCTTACAGAAGGCGCTGCAACATCTTAGAAAGACAGCCCCTGAATTAGTTTATGAAGTAAGCTACACTAGACAGGGTACAATCTTTAACGGATTCTTAATAGCTAAAAACAAAACAAGGTTTAGGCCTGTTGGGATTCTTGATTGGGCACACTTCACTGGAGCGGGGCTGCGCGTTGCAATAGAGTTTGATGTGCTTCAAGAGTATTACGAAGAGATGCTCAAAGATCACCGCAGTCCTAATAATGTTTGGAAGAATAAAGATAAAGAGCATATCCTAAAGGAGCAGTATGCGAATGAGTAACTTAGTATTTGATATAGAAGCAGACGGCTTAGACCCCACGAAGATTCATTGTATCGTGGCTCAAGACGTAGATACTATGGATGTGTTTACGTTTGACAACACTCAGCTGCAAGAGGGCTATGAACTTCTATCCTCTGCAACTAAACTGATAGGTCATAACTTAATTGGCTATGACATTCCTGCAATTAAAAAGATTTCTGGTGTTGACCTGTTCGACAAGAAGATTGTAGATACTCTGGTGCTGTCGCGTTTGTTTAACCCAACACGCGAAGGCAATCACGGTCTTGAGGGCTGGGGCTACAGGCTGGGGTTCAAGAAAGGCGACTTCGGACAGCAAGAAGACGCATGGGAACAGTACACTCCAGAGATGCTAGAGTATTGTAAGAACGATGTGCTGCTTAATACTAAAGTATATGAAGCACTCAAGGTTGAGAGCCGTGGATTCACACCACAATCAGTTCAGATAGAGCATGCTGTAGCTAAGATTATTGATGAGCAGCGGAGCAATGGTTTCGTATTAGATGTTGAGAAGGTGATGGGGCTGATGGCAATGTTTGAAACTAAACTACATGACTTGGAGCAAGAGGTACAGGAGGAGTTTAAACCTGTAGTTGTTACACAGATCCTTACTCCTAAGTTTACTGCCACAGGCGCAGTAGCTAAGACAGCTACAGACCAACACGGAAAGGGCACAAGGCTGACAGACCTAGAATACGAGAAGCTAACGCTTGATGTAAACTGTAAGCCCATTGCACGTAAAACTGAAATACCTTTTAACTTAGGTTCAAGGAAACAGATCGGTGAATATCTTATTCGCTTTGGCTGGAATCCTAATAAGCATACACCTACAGGACAGCCCATTGTAGATGAAGCAACACTCAATAGGGTTAAGAATATCCCGCAAGCTGCAATGATTGCTAAGTACTTGATGCTACAGAAACGCTTAGCACAAACTAAAAGCTGGATTAAAGAACTTAATGAAGAGACAGGACGGGTTCACGGATATGTCAATCCCAACGGTGCGGTGACATCTCGTATGACTCACTCACATCCTAACATGGCACAGATACCCAGCAGTAACTCGCCCTACGGTGAAGACTGTCGTGCTTGTTGGACAGTACCGAAAGGCTATAAACTTGTGGGCATAGATGCTTCTGGCTTAGAACTTAGAATGTTGGCACACTATTTAGACGATGAGGGCTATACAAATGAAATCCTTAACGGAGACATACACACCGCTAATCAAAAACTTGCAGGACTTGAATCAAGAAATCAGGCGAAGACTTTCATCTATGCCCTCCTCTACGGAGCAGGAGATGCGAAGCTTGGGTCAGTGGCTGGACGAGGTAGAGCAGCAGGTAAGCAGCTTAGACAACGCTTCTTTGATGGTCTCCCATCATTTAAGAAGCTTACGGACAGAGTTCAGCGAGAAGCTAAAAGCGGATTCGTTAAAGCGTTAGACGGCAGGCGCTTGACTGTTCGTTCTGAACACGCTGCACTTAATACTTTATTGCAGGGCGCAGGAGCTATTGTAATGAAGAAGGCTTTAATAATATTAGATTCTAAACTGACTTACTTAGATGCTAAGTTTGTAGCTAACGTACACGATGAGTGGCAGATAGAGTGCCATGAAACTGTCGCAGATGCTGTAGGAAAGCTTGGAGTAGAGTCTATTATAGAAGCGGGCAAGAGGTTAAACTTAAACTGCCCCTTAGATGGAGATTATAATGTCGGAAACAACTGGTCAGAAACCCACTAATAATTCAGAGGTAGACACGATGAATACAAGTACTATACCCAATGTTAAAAATTCAATTTTTGAAAGCGGCAAGTGGTGGTATGTTGGAGCAAGTGATGGAGCTAGGCGAAGCATCGAAGCGCACAGACGTAAAAACTCTAATCGTATGTTTGTTGGCGGTAAGTATGTCCCTGCCTCACATCCACTACACACCCCCGGAAGATTTAAAACTTTTGAAAGCGTAGCATTCGCATCGCTAGATAAGTATTCTACTGTGGAATACGGCTATGTTTATATAATCTCTAATCCTGCTTGGGATGGGTGGTTCAAGGTAGGACGAGCTATTGATGCATATGACAGATGCTCTGGGTATCAAACATCTTCACCTCTAAGAGATTATGCGGTAGAATACTGTAAGTACTTTGATAACAGAAAGAACGCAGAAGAAAAAGTACACGAGCAACTAGCAAACAACAAGATAGAAAAACGTGGCGAGTGGTTCAAGGCTTCGCTTAAAGATATAAAATCTATTGTTCAGAACACTGAGCTTTAAACAAAGGAAATTATGATGGGCTTACATGAATTAGTACCTGAAATTTACAACGAGCTTGAGAGGTTATCAGACGATGGCAAACCTTTGCCTCTCACCGAAGAGAACATTGACCGAACTATATCAGGAATGAAAGAAGCCTTGATGTCTTGGGCAACACCACGGGAACGAGACTCCGATTTCACTGTTCGGATGTCTAATGTAGGTAAACCTCCTCGCCAGTTGTGGTATGAGAAGCGTGATCCTAAAGGACGCGGTGGTGTGGATGGCCCGACACAGATTAAGTTCTTGTACGGCCACTTGCTTGAAGAGATTGTGTTGATGTTAGTACGCATGGTGGACTACGAAGTAACAGATGAGCAAAAAGAAGTTGTAGTTGACGGCATCGTAGGTCATATGGACTGCAAGATAAACGGTGAGGTGGTTGATGTTAAGACCGCATCTCGTTTTGCATTCAACAAGTTCAAGGAAGGGCGCTTAGCACAAGACGATCCCTTCGGTTATCTTGGGCAGCTTGCCGGTTATGAGGAAGCAGAGGGTACAGAGAATGGAGGCTTCTTGGTTTTGAACAAAGAGAGCGGAGAGCTGTGCATGTATGTGCCCGATGATCTTGATAAGCCTAATATTAAATCTAAAATAAACAAACTTATTCCTTCTTTGGAGCTTGACACACCACCAGAACTTTGTTACGCTCCAATACCGGATGGAAAGAAAGGAAATATAAAGCTTGCTAAGGGCTGTAGCTGGTGTAAATACAAGTACAACTGCTTTGCAGATTCCAATGATGGTCAAGGTTTAAGAACATTTAAATACTCAAACGGCCTAACTTACTTAACCAAAGTAGTAGTCGAACCGAAAGTAGATGAATTATTATGAATAGAAAAAAAAGCAAACGCATTACTCGACACTCAATTACATTGCTAGTTTCTTGGATGAAACAATTATTGCCCGAAGAAGAAGCTGAGAAGGTCACCGTAGATACTTACAAGACTATGATGCCTGAGCAAACTCACTTCATGGCAAACAGGACAATGTATTTGAATGCCTATCATCCCAAATGGATAACAAAGAAAATAAAACAATTAATTAAAATCTTCCCCGATATTGAAATCGAAGATGTTGACTTGGAGTTGATCACATGGAAAGTAAACCAGCGCTCAATGGTCTCTCATTAGATCAGATGATTATTGCAGTAGGTAGCTTTTTGTACAACAACGAAGACGCTACTATCTGTGATATAGATGGCCTGTTCTTAGAAGATTTAAGGCTAATCATAGAAGCAGAACTAGAAAGGCGGGAGGCTCAACTTCATTGAAAAAAGTTAAGAAAGGTTTTAGAAAAGCCAGAGTTAAAAGACCTGTTGAAAAAGACTTAGTTAAAGGTTATGATTCTAACTGGGAGTATGAGCTACACACGGGTATATTAGACGGCTGGAACTTTCACACTCAAAAGGTTCCGTACACTGTTGAACACAACTACCACCCCGACTTCCTTAAAGATATTGATGGTAAGAAGATTCTTCTTGAAGCTAAAGGAAGGTTCTGGGACTACGCTGAATTTAGTAAATATATTTGGATTAGCAAAGCGCTTCCTGAAGATACAGAGTTAGTGTTTCTGTTTGCGAATCCAAGTGCGCCTATGCCACAAGCAAAGCGTAGAAAGGACGGAACAAAAAGATCTCATGGAGAGTGGGCATCTGCAAATGGGTTCACTTGGTATAGCGAAGACAGCATCCCAGATAGCTGGATCAATACAAAAAAGAGAGAGACCTTTGACTGACTACAGCCGAAAAGATGAAAGGCGAGATAGGTTTGTACGGAAGAAAAAATTTAAAAAAATATCTACGTCTTCTAAATTAAAAGAAACTAAACGTAAACAAACCCGATATAAAAACAGTGAGATAGAGTATGAACAAACGATTGAATGATGCTACCCCTGAAGATTGGAACAGGTTAAGAACAAACCACCCTGCCCTTGAAAAACCTTCTATGTTGGATTCTTGGATGAAGGCAGCACACAATGAAAATGCAGACCTTTGGGAAGACGAGGAAGAAGAAGACACAGACCACTACGATATGACTACAGAAAAGGGTAGACAGGAAGTGTGGGAGTTGTTTTCTAAGGTAAATCAGGACGATGACGATGACGATGATTACGAAGACGAACACGATGCAGTACACAACCCAGCGCACTACAACACTGGCAGCATAGAGTGTATTGAAGCTATAGCAGAGTCTATGTCTACAGAGGCTTTCAGAGGCTATCTCAAGGGCAACTGCATGAAATACCTGTGGCGCTACGACTACAAAGGTAAGCCGGCAGAAGACTTACAGAAAGCTAGTTGGTATTTGCAGGAGCTAACAGCAAGAGTGATAGCGGAGAATAGCTAATGATTAATTATTTTAATGCCTTATCTGCTTGTTATAGAAGATGTTCTTCTCAAGGAGAATACTATATAATGTTATGTTGTGTAGGG
>Ga0099847_1000095_pt1 | contig 25712 bp, 31 predicted proteins | sample CB_VirMetaG_2_FD_78178 | JGI IMG/M metagenome (GOLD analysis project Ga0099847, IMG submission 78178) | Freshwater to marine saline gradient viral communities from Chesapeake Bay - CB_1504_2 Viral MetaG | ecosystem: Environmental > Aquatic > Marine > Coastal | place: USA: Chesapeake Bay...
CCTAGCTTCTTCTGCAATCCTAGCTTCTTCTGCAATCCTAGCTTCTTCTGCAATCCTAGCTTCTTCTGCAATCCTAGCTTCTTCTGCAATCCTAGCTTCTTCTGCAATCCTTGCTTCTTCTGCAATCCTTGCTTCTTCTGCAATCCTTGCTTTTTCTGCATCGAGCATTGCCTGCTCTTCTTTCTCTAGCCTTAGCCTTTCAGCTTCTGCATTACGAGCGGCCTCTTCTTCTGCTGCTTTTTTCTTAGCTGCCTCTTCTGCCTCTTTCTCCTGTCTCTCTTTTTCTGCCAACCTAGCTGCCTCAGCCTCCTGCTCAGACGCTAACCTTGCAGCCTCTTCTTGCTCGGCCAGTGCGGTTTCACTGTCTACAAAAGACTGTTCTACAGTCGTGACGACAGTACTTGACCAATCGGAGTAAGCCGCTTGAGAATCATTATCTGATCTAACCTTAAAGCTAAACGTTCCAACACAATCAGATACGCCAAATAATGATTGGAAACTTTCGCAGCTGAACAAGTATTTAGTATTCAGGGCTGTGCTATCTCCAACATTTCCAGTGGCTACAGCATAAGTGAATGAATCGTCCGCTCCAAAAAAAATGGCATACCTCTCAGCACTTAGAGACCCCGTATTAGGATCGTCCCAAGTGATAAGAATAGTACCTTCAGAATATTCTGCTATGACGTTTTCTGGGGCACTTACCAATGACGCCGCAGCCGCTGGGCCTGCAATAAACACAGGGCCAACGGCTAACAGGGAAATCGCAAATAGAAGATAGACTCTTTTAATTTTAACTCCTAAAAAAATAGCAGACTAATGCTATAAGTTTTAGTTATTTAGTTATCATTTGCCTGAGAGGCATTTTCAAAAGCCTGCTCAACTTCATCTTTTGTCAGCTTACCATCTGCAATGTAAGCACGGGCCATGTCATCTAATACCTGACCAACACCAATGAAACCAGCAATGACTAGCGTTTTCCACCATTCAATATCAAGAATTGCACCGCCAGCAAGGACAGCAAACACATTCACAACAAAAACAGCAAACATACGACCAATTAAATTAAAAACAAACATAGGGGGGAGTTCCTTTCGATAATAGTAGAATAACTACTAATACTATTATATCCCTATGTTTAAATTTTTGTTGTATAAAAATACAGTATACTGTTGTTACTATGTATGAATATCGAGTAGTCGAAGTAACCAACGTGGTAGATGGTGATACTATTGATGTTTTAATTGATCTGGGGTTTAGCATTTCCTACCACCAGAGGGTACGACTTGCTGGCATAGATACCCCAGAATCTCGTACAAAAAACTTAGAAGAAAAAAAGCTTGGCCTAGAGTCTAAAGAATACCTAAAGCACAAGATCGAGTCTTGCAATAGTGTTATTATTAAGACGGAAAAGGACGAGACTGGAAAGTTTGGTCGCATCCTTGGCTGGATATTTTTAGACGGGTCTGAAGAGTCTATCAATAAGAAAATGATAGACTTTGGGTATGCTTGGGAATACGATGGTGGGACAAAAGAAAAAGACTTCGACATTCTTTTAACAAAGCGTAATGCTTCTTAAAACGACCAATCTTCGTCGGTAGTTGCTTCATGTTTCCCAATCACATAACTTGAACCGCTACCGCTAAAGAAGTCGTGGTTCTCATCAGCATTTGGTGACAACGCAGAAAGAATTGCTGGATTAACATTTGTTGTTTCTTTTGGAAACAATGCCTCATATCCCAGATTCATCAATGCCTTGTTGCCATTGTATTGTAGGAATTTCTTTACGTCTTCGGTTAAGCCAACTTCATCATAAAGCTCTGCAGTATACTTGCATTCATTGTCAAATAGCTCCATGAGAAGGTCATAGGTATAGTCCTTAAGCTCCTGTTGTCTCGCTGGAGACTGTTCTGCTAGCCCCTGCTGGTACTTGTAGCCAATATAGTATCCATGTACCGCCTCATCACGAATGATCAGCCTAATCATGTCTGCTGTATTGGTTAGCTTAGACCTTGAAGAAAGGTATAGTGGCCAGTAGAAACCAGAGTAGAACAAGAAGCTCTCAAGAAGTGTGGACGCTACTTTTCGTTTTAACGGGTCATCTCCATCATACTTTTCAATAATTATATTAGCTTTCTTATTTAAAAGAGGGCTATCTATACTCCATCGAAACGCATCATCAATTTCTTGAGTAGAACAAAGAGTAGAAAAAATATTAGAGTATGACTTGGCATGAACAGATTCCATAAAAGAGATGTTAGTGATAACAGCTTCTTCGTGCTGGGTTCTGGCATCTGGCATTAGGCTCATTGCTCCTACAGTACCTTGGATTGTATCCAAAAGAGTTAAACCAGTAAACACCTTTTTTGTCAATTCCTTTTCTGCATCTGTCATTGCGGCCCAGGCCTGAATATCATTAGAAATAGGAACTTTCTCTGGTAGCCAGAAGTTTGCCGTCAGCCTATTCCAGACATCTAAATCAACAGAGTCTTCAATCTTATTCCAGTTAATTGGTCTTACAACATGCATGATACACAGCCTTCCTGCTCTGTTCCGTCTAGTGCCATTTGGCGAATACGAATATAGTAAATTGTCTTGATACCCTTTTTCCATGCGTAAATCTGTGCTCTGTTTACGTCACGAGTAGTGGCAGTGTCCTTAAAGAATAGCGTTAGAGACAGGCCTTGATCTACGTGCTGGGTTGCAGCAGCATAGGTATCAATGATCTTATCTGGGCCAATCTCATAAGCATCCTCAAAGTACTCTAGGTTGTCGTTGGTTAGGAATGGTGCAGGGTAGTAAACACGACCAAGCTTTCCTTCTTTACGAATCTCAATCTTAGAAGCAATAGGATGAATACTAGATGTAGAGTTATTGATATAACTAATTGATCCAGTTGGTGGCACTGCCTGAAGATTCTGGTTATAAATACCGTGCTTCATTACGGACCTCTTTAGCTTTTCCCAGTCAGCTTGAGCAGGAAGCTCAATTCCTGAATCTTTAAATAGTTTAGCAACTCTCTTAGTAGCTGGCTTCCATTCTGATAAGGTGTACTTATCAAAGAATTCACCAGTAGCATACTTTGAATTCTCAAAGTTGTCAAATGGGCTACCAGTCTTCTTCGCCATCTCGTTAGACGCCTTGATAGCGTGGTATACAACAGCATAGAAATACATGTTAGTAAAGTCAATGCCCTCTTCGGAACCGTAGTGGATCTTTTGCTTTCCAAGGTACCCGTGAAGGTTCATCTGACCAAGACCAATGGCCCTAGACTTCTTGTTACCCTCGGCAATCGACATGACAGACTCAATGTAGCTTAGGTCTGCGACAGACGTTAGTGCCTTAATGGCTGTCTCAATTGTCTTAGCAAAGTTTGGTGACTCCATTACCATAGCAATATTTAGCGAACCAAGATTACAGCTAATGTCTTTACCAATATTGTCATAACTAAGGTCTGCGTTGTATGTTGTAGGGGTACTTACCTGCAAGATTTCTGAACACAGATTAGACATGCTGATGCGACCCTCAATGGGGTTAGCTTCGTTTACAGTGTCTTCGTATACAACATATGGGTATCCAGATTCAAACTGTAGCTCAGCAATTGTTTCAAACAATAGCCTTGCTTTCATCTTCTTCTTTTTAATCTCTGGGTTGTCTACCATCTCCTGGTACTTTTCAGTAATAGAGATGTCAGCCATAGGAACACCATATACCCTTTCAATATCATATGGTGAAAATAGGTACATGTCATCGTTATTCTTAGCTAATTCAAGAGTGACATCTGGAATAACTACCCCGAGACTCAGGGTCTTAATGCGAACCTTCTCATCAGCATTCTCCCTTTTAGTGTCAAGGAAGGACATAATGTCTGGGTGGTGTACATTAAGATACACTGCCCCAGCACCCTGTCGTGCACCTAGCTGGTTAGCATAGCTAAAGGAGTCTTCTAGTAGTTTCATGATTGGAAGAACTCCAGAGGACTGGTTCTCAATCTTCTTGATTGGTGCCCCAGCTTCTCGAAGGTTAGTTAGGTTAAGAGCTACGCCCCCTCCTCGCTTAGACAACTGCAGCGAAGAATTGATGCCCCGTGAGATGGACTCCATGTTATCTTCGATACGAAGCAGGAAACACGAAACGAATTCGCCCCTCTGCTTCTTGCCCGAGTTGAGGAAAGTAGGCGTAGCTGGCTGGAATCGCCCAGAGATAATCTCTTCTACAAGATCTTGGGCAAGCTTAGCGTCTCCATGTGCAAGCATCAAAGCGTTCATGCAAACACGGTCTTCAAATCTTTCTAGGTAGCGTTCCCCATCAAATGTCTTAAGGGCATAGCCAGTATAAAACTTATAAGCACCAAGGAATGAGGCAAACCTAAACTTGTGCTCATATGCTTGTTTAAATAAGTTCTTGACAAACTCAAAGCCATACTGGTCTAGAACCTCTTTATCGTAATACTCATTCTCAATTAAATATTCTAGTTTTTCTTCAAGGCTGTGAAAGAAGACGGTATTTTGATTAACGTGGTCTAGGAAATAAGCTTTTGCGGCTTCCCTATCCTTATCAAACTGTATCTCACCGCTCTCTCCATAAAGGTTTAACATAGCGTTCAATTCGTGATAGCTATAGTTCGTAGTCATAAAGCAGCCTCAATCTTTCTGTAATTGTTTTAACATCATCTTCTGTACCAAATATTTCTATCTTGCCAATGAGCGGTACCCCTGTTTTGGCTGAGATCATTTCTGCAGCCTTACAGAAATGGTCTCCAAAATTAGTATTTCCAGTCCCAATAACCCCACGAAGCATGTCTCTGTTTGATCTAACATTAAGAAACTTCTTTACCTGAGAAGGAATAACATGGCTACCCCGACCAGCTCCATATGTTGGCAATACGAGAACAAACTCTCGACTATGCAAATATGGGTTTTCGTGATCCCAAGCTAAAGGAATTCTCCAGCTAACATCACTTAGTTTATCTACGAATCTTTTAGTGTTTTCAGACCTATTAGAAAAGTAAACTAAATCAATTGGTAAACTCAATTATACTCTCTCTTTATACAAAATCTAGTGGCTGAATCTGAAAAAATGCCTATTGTTTGTGGTTAAACCAAACCAAGCCTATCCAAATAGTCTCTTACGTCTTCTGGCATTTCTTTGGACTTATAGTGTATCACGTTATCTGGTAGATCTTCAAGTCGTGTCTTAGATCTGTCCCTAAATGTATGAACCTCTACCTCAAGGTTGTTGCTCTTTGGGGTATGGGAGATAGCACCAAAGACAGCACCACACACAGCATCAGCCAAGTCCTTAGAGCTTTTACGTGGGTGGTCTACTCGGTTACCCTTCATAATCTTAAGCTCTGTAAGCTCTTCAAACAAAAGCTCGATAGTTGGCATGACCAATCTTTCTTCATAGATTAGCATGGCCATATCTTCATAATGTTTCTTAGCTACAGACACAGTCTCTGTTCTCATACCAACAGACTTAAGTTCGTTCTGAATATCAAACGATTGCCAGCGGTCAAAGCTAACTATGCCAATGTCAAAGCCTAGCCTACGAAGGTTCTGGATCCATTGCTTAACTTCCGACAGGTTGACTGGCCCCTCGATCTTTGGCTCCCACCACGCCACAGCATCCACAACAACAAATGGAGCAACCTGCTCGTAGTCTTTAATGACCTGGATGTTAACCCACTTATCCACGTGAGCAATTGCTACAGCACACTTGTCGTGGCGTTGAGCAAGGTCAGCATGGACAAAGTATTTCTTATCTGGGTCTGGCTTAAAGTTTTCTTCAAACCTTCTGAAAGCATCCAGTGGATTGCGAAGGGTCATACATGCACGAACCTTGTCCCTCTGCTTGAAGAATGCGTCAGAGGAGTATGTTGGGACACAAAGGAAGCGCATCATGGCATCCCCCAGGTCTGTGTAGAACGCCAACTTAAAATCATCAATCTTTCTTGTTGGGTTTACTTCCCAAGTAGGACGCTTTAAGGCAAACACATTGGGATACTTATACCCAGTAATCTGGTCTTCTTCCCAAGCAATATCTAAGGTGTTCCCAGGAGAGTCTTCTGGAAGATCTGGATTAATAACAAACTTGTGGGTTCTTTCTATTACTTCTTTTTCTAAAATAGCATCATCATACTTGGACGAAATAAAGTCGCCAGGATAACGTGGGAAGGACAGCAAGGCAACCTTTCCCAAGTCTGGGAAACGAGAGTCTACGGTACCACGAAATGCTTTATAGATATTTTCAGCTGTCTTTCCCTGCTCATTACCAGTTCCAACATCGGAGGAGAAGCCAGAAATCTCATCAAGGACTGCTACCAAAAGGTTTAGGCCCTCATGAGACTCTCTCTCGGAGTGGCCAGAGTAAACAGTAACAGTTTTATCAAACTCAATAGAGTCCATCTTGGAATAATATTTACCAGCAAACCAAGGAGACTTCTCAATCTTTGTTTTGAACCCCTTAAAGAAAACGTTCTTTGCCTGCTGTGCGTTGATTGCGATGTTGATAATATCAATGGCGTCACCAGAAGGCTTACCGTAATATCTTGCTGGATCTTTAAGGCATAGAAGTTTATATACAACATATGCCACGGCTACGGTGGAAACAAAATCTTTACCACTACCCTTGCCAAGCTGCAAAATAACTTCATTCTTTGTAAACTTTTTAAAGTACTGGGCACCAGCTTCTTGACCCATCAAAACAATGAGATCTTCTTTTCGATAGATCTGGCTCATTGCTTCTACGATGTCATACTGGATCTTAGACAACGGTGGCTGGCCCAAAAAATTTTCATCTTCTACAAACGTGTGTGCATCTACAGGAGTTTCTTCAAATGGGCTGTCCTCCAATGCCTCCAAAAAGTCATCAAACATCGTGTACAATCGTTACCGTTTCATTTAGTTTAGTAGATGCTTCAGAAAGCCTTCTCATAATTTTATCTCTAATCTCTGGGTGCTCTGCGGCAACATCTTTAAGAATGCCTACGAGTATTGCCTGACGATTTTCAATCTCAAGCATTTCCTCTGCAAGCTCTTTATTCTCTAACAGGCCAGCCTTCTGTAGCATCTCAATACGCTTAGACTCGATGTCCATAACTAACTTGATACCGCCAGACTTAGACCGCAAGTCCCCATTGGTATCTGCATCATCAATGATTTCATAAGACTTAGAGATAAGCCTCCCAAAATGTTCGTCTGCGGCAGCCAAAGCTTCTCTGGCTCTGGCCCGAATGGTGTCATTGGCAGAAGCCATCTGCTTCCACTCATTAAGGTATTCAACTACCTTGGTGCGGGGAATGCTAAGCTGCTTAGAAATTTTTGTTGGGTCTGTACCTTTGAGATATTCTCCAACGACCTTATTTACTGTGTCAAGGTGTTGGACTAGCTGTTGTTCGTTTTGCACGGCGACTCCTCTTCTTTGGAATTCTCTTTACTCTATCTATCTTAAAGGATCTTAGCACACCTGTACGCATTTTATAGACCTCAAAGCAGTCTACCCATTGGGCACCAGTCTCGGTATTAGTAACAAGACTATCAAACTTAAATCTCATACCCCACTCGTCTTTGACCTTGATGATCTCTCCTTTTTCAATCACAAATCCATCTATTGTGATTTCTGGGAAACGAAAAAACTTAGTAGGAGTATCTCCTGTACCTGTTCTACGAGCACGAAGCATTATTATTCCTTTGCGTGTGGCTTGGTTTCATTTAGTGAATTGCTTGATACTCTATTATACATGCTCTCGTGATAGAAGTCAATAAGATTATTTACACCAGTGTAGGACAGCGCACTACGCAATCCTGCCTTAAAGTCATTAATAATATTATCAACTGATCCAACGAAAGGCACGGTAGTCGTAATACCCTCCACACCAGATACAGAGCCTCTACCCTCCTCCTGTGCCTCCCTAGAAGCCATTCCACGAAAGACCTTCCTTCCATCAACAATGTCTCCAGGTGATTCTGTTGTTCCAGCAAGTAGTCTGCCAAGCATTACAACATTTGCTCCAGCGGCTAAAGCTTTAGCTGCATCCCCAGAATTACGAACTCCCCCATCAGCAATGATGCTTGGACCAGTTCCATACTCAACCCTCTTACGAATATCTATAATTGATGCAAGAGTAGGAACCCCGTGAGCACTAACTACCCTTGTTGTACACGCAGAGCCCCCACCAATACCAACACGAATCGAGTCTGCCCCAGCGTCTGCAAGTCTTGCATAACCATCCCAGCTAGCAACATTGCCAGCCATGATATGTAAACTTTTACCAAACATACTTCTCAGACTCTTAACTGCTTTTATGGCGTGCTCACTGTGTCCATTGGCAACATCAATTAGGATTAGGGCCGCTCCGGCATTTACTAAATGAATTGCATCAGAAACGAACCCCCCTCTTGCTCCGACAGAGCCACCAGAAATAGCAGAAAAAGCCTTGGCCATTTCGATATGATGGGCCTGATTTTCTACAGAAGAATACCTATGCATAATGCCAAGACCGCCAGCTTTTCTAATTGCAATAGCCATCTCTCTTTCACAAACGGTATCCATCGGTGCCGCAAGTACCGGGACGTCCAGCTCGATGCTTCCTAAACCAGACCCAAGCCTTGTCCTTAAACTAACATCTTTACGAGAACTAATATCGGAATGTTGTGGGACAAGCAGGATGTCATCAAAAGACAACTGCTCTAAATTACTATACTCTCTCATTTCTTTCCTTTGCAATCAGCAATAGGACAAGGTATCCTATCAAATCAAACACCGTATCATCTCCAGGATACTCATGACCCCTCTGGATTCTCGACAGCTTGTCATCAATGCGTACATAAATCTGTTGAATGGCATCATCCTTAGAGAATACCCGAACAGGATCTAAGGCAGAATCTCCGTAAGCCCTATTCTTTTCAATTAGCATTGTTTCAATGCCAGACATTACTTCTGTTATTTTTTGCTCTGTCTCTTTGCTCAACGCTTTGATTTCCTTAATTTAAACTTAGCTAAATATACATAAATTGTTTCTACAGTTGCCCCGCATTCTTTTGCAATTTCTTGTGGAGTCTTTTTATCCATTAGAAATCTTTTGCGAAGCCAGGCTTCATTTGTATAAAGTTTAGCAGGCATAGTATCTCCTTGTCAACCCAGCTTAGACCAATTGTTTATTGAATAGTGACCAATGCCAATTGCATCTGACACATCATTATCATTTATGTTCTTATCATAAATAGTATTAACAAACTTGATAGTCCTTTGTTTACGGAACTCTCGCTCTTTAGTCTTGTACCAAGAGTCACTCTTCCCTGGATTATCAGATCTGATAACTTGCTTCTCTGGAGTAGTTAGCCTGCCATTACCAATAAAGGTTTGCCAAGCAATTGGGTTAATTGATTTAATTTGCTTTACCCCGATCACTGACATTGCCCCAAGCAAGGCCCCCTGAACTAGGGCAAGGTCTGCTTGAGTCTTTGGGCTATTCATAAACACCGTGTGCTCAATGACAACAGCATCAAAATTACCGTATACATTAAAAAATGCCTGTGTCTTTATAGCAGCGTCTGCTAGTTTTTTGTAGGCGTTTATGCCTTCAAACCTGATCTTGCCACAGGCTTCAAGCTCATCCTTGTCAAAGATGGCAAAGGCTAAGCTATTAGTGCTAGCATCTATTGCACATATTCTATTAGGTTGATTTGTTATCTGGCTTAGTTTTACCATCTACGATACCCTTAATTTCTTTTAAAGCTTTTAAGACATCTCCTGGGTTAATAACACAAGATAAACAAAGAACATCATCATTATAAGCTGATATCAAGGCCCCGCAAGATTTACAATATCTTTTTTTCTCCATCATCTTTGCTCTACGAGAAATAGCATATCTTTGAGATATCTTATCTTTCGTTGCAGCATTTCGACATTCTGGAGAACAGTATATCTGGTAGCCTACGTTTGCCTCAAAGGAAGTATCACACCATTGACAGGGCTTCATCCAAGGGCTCCAATGATTTAAGTTTGAGATCTCCAGTCCCAGCATCTGCACAGACTTTTGCCAAGGGGCATGTCTTACAGATCTTAGAATTAGATCGATAGTTTTTTGTAGGCAGGGTCTTTGCTTCCCACGCCTTACGAACATCTCTCATCCACTCAAATGCTTGGTTTACCCATGTAATGTAGTAATCATTTATTTCAACTGGAATAGTCAGCAGTTCATGATTATTCTTGTTTTCATAAATGAGAACGCCTTTTGCTTTTTTAAGAATCTTCATATAGATAAGAATCTGGATCAAGTGACCACTCTTAGCCTTACGACTTTTCTTTCTATACTCGAACCCCTCTTGCATAGCTGTCTTGATCTCACCAAGAAGCTCTTCTCCATTCCAGTCCAAGAGTACGTCTCCATACCCAAAGATTGGTGGGTCTTCATTAATAATTTTAAACTCGGAATCAATAAGCATTCCAGCATCCCCCATTGCTTTCTGAATACGCTCATGAGACTTAGTCCCATTAGTCATATTAGCACCAGCAAAAGGATCAGCATAGTCTTCAAAGGTACCGCCCTCAAAAGCGAGGTACCAATACCTAGCACACTCACCGTGACCATAAGCAATAGTAGAAGGAGCAAAGCTTTTCTTCTGCTGATGCCTAGGACCACGATTAGCGATATATCCAGACTGAATCTTTTGGATTAAGGCATCCATATCGGGAGAAGACTTTTGTGTCCTCTCACCCTTTTCCATTAATTCGTTTAATAAACTTTTAGCCATTTTATATTATCGGGTAATATACTTAAGTGCAGCAACCAGCTCATGAATAGATGATGCTGCTGTAAAGTATATGTTCTTCTTCGCCCTGTCTCCTTTATCTACGTTAGCCATCCAAGTTGCCTTGAAAGACATCTTAGTTGCGATTGCTTGTAAGCGTACAATTTCTAGTGTAGCAACATTGATTGGAATATCTGGCTTTAGAATTAGTTTAGCTACCATAGTGAGAGCTTGTGTAAGATCTTCATCATCCATAAACTCTGCTATTTCTGATAAACCATTAACCATGTCAATAGTTGTTTTGTTTTCTGTAGTCACTATACTATTGTACCATCTTCTCAGGGTCTGAGATTTCTCTCTTCTCTCTAATGCTTACGCTACTAGCTCCTGGAAGCCAAGGAAGCAACACACGATAAAGCTCCTCTAGAAGAACAACATCCTGAATCTGGTACTTCTTCATCTCACGCCATGCCTTATCGTCACCAGCCATGCAGTCAATCCAAAGATCAAATCCAGAGTGCTTAAACTTTGCACCAACACCAAGGGCTTGTGCTACATAGTCCAGCTTGTTAGATGGGAATTTAAAGTTAGCCTTTACAACACTCATAAGGTCTAGGTCTTTAACAATTGACGGAGGAGTCATTCCATTTTCAAGGAACTCCCTCTTGATGTGCTTGTGGTCAAAGGCTGCAGAGTTCCAACCAACAAGGGCATCTGCTTCTTCCATCATGCTATGAAGCTCTTTAAGCATGGCCTCTTTGCCATCGTGATGAACCGACTTAAAAGTCACTGGCTTCTTACCTTGCCACTTTGCACCGAAGCACATCATCTCGGTAGGCTTGATGATTTGATTGATACCAATGTTCTGGTCCCAAAGACCCCAGGTATATACTTGCATTGGTGTAGTTTCTATATCCAGCATTAATATTTTCATTGTTCTCTCTCTTCTAGCAATTGTTCTAGCAATGCCATCTCAATGACTGCTAGCCTTGTCTTTATACCCTCGCTACCTATAACTACAACTATAGCAGGGTCTTTGTTAGATTTCAAGGCATCAGTCGTAGCTTTTGCCCATACATCTTTGTTTAAGGTAAAACTTTTACCAACTTCTTTGAAGTCAATAACAAAGTTATACCAGCTTGCATCACCTTTTTTAGTATTCCGTCCAGAGTTTTTATGTAGCTTGGCTCCGATTCTTTTACCCTCAGACCTTTCGCTCATAATCTTTCTTATTCTTTTTAGTTTGTAGCGACACACGACTAAGGTGTTTGTCAGGACACATCCATGTCATAACCTTTGTTCCCCCATATAGTCGAAGAGTTCCCACCTCACCTTTACAAGTGTGGCATTGAAACTTTCCGGGGAATATCGTATAGTTAGCCATCGATACTTGCCCTCAACTTTTCTTGCAAGGACTTGTCTTCTTTTACCTTTTCAATAAAAGCTTCCCGTCCCTGAACCTTAGTCCCGTCTTCAAGCTGATACCACGCACCAGTCCTAGAGACATGCCCAAGCATTTCTGCGGTATCTACAAGATCTCCAATAGCGTCAATTCCTATCTGGCTTCCCCTAAAGTAGAAGTCGTACTCTCCAGACTCTCCTGGAGCAGAAGTCTTAGAGTTCTGGACCTCCCAACGAACTTTACGACCAACCTTTTGTTCAATCAACTTGTCTCCAGACTTAATCTTATTCTTGATAGCCTGATTGTCTGATGACGACGAGAACAGTTTAATGATTGTAGATGAGAAGAACTGTGTTGCATTACCACCAGTAGGAACAGACTGGGTATACATTGGTGTAATGTTGTTCCTAGCTTGAGAGATAGCCATAATCAATGAAGGCTTCTCATGGTTGTTTGCATAGTTGATCATCATCCAAGCATGTTTAAGATCTTTGGACTCAGCACCAATCTGCTTGGTCTGATCAAGCTGCTTCAGCTCGTTAGAATCTTTCTCAAAATAAACTGCTGGTAACAGAGAGCTAATACTATCAATAACAATCAGGTCAACGCCTGCGTGTAGCATTGCTACAGTGACGTCTACCATATCATTAATACTACGAGCCTCTGAGTATAATAGCTGTGAGGTGTCTACCCCCAGCTTTTGTGCCCAACTTTCATCATAGGACATCTCTGCGTCCACCCAAGCACAGAGCTTTCCTTCTTTTTGCGCTAGACCAATAGTCTGCATGCACAAAGAAGACTTGGCACTAGCCTTGCTTCCCCAAAGGAGAACCTGCCTCCCATAAGGAAGCCCACCACCCAATGCTCGATTTAACCCTGGGCTAGGGGTGGGCTGAAATTCAGTTTTAATCCCAACTGCTGGCCCTAACCTTTTTCTAATCTTTGGATCTAGCTGCGCTAGAGCCTCATCAATTGTTGTCATCAGAACCTAACACCGTGCCTTTCTGGTCTTTCTTTATTAAAGTTAACTTTGTTTTCTAGGGCCTGGTCTAGAGAAATGTCTGTATAATTATTTTCCACTAGTCCAGCATATAGGTCAAGTGTGCGAATGATAATGTCAGCCATCTCATCTGCTATCTCGACCTCCCCCTTGTCTTTCCTGATTGCTTCCATAACCTCTACGGCTTCAGACACTACCATCATAAGTTGCTTGGTAATAAAAATGTCATCGACCACCTCTGGCCAGAAGCCCTTTTCTGTTGCGACTTGGTGCAGGTGTTCTGCCATTTCATCCAAGTATGTCATCTAATATCACTGTCCCGTCTTTTGTTTTTCCGAAAGAGAATGTGTGAACACTGCCCTCCTGAATCTTCATGTATGCTTTAGCAAAAACAGTTGGGAACACCAACACAGAGTGTAGTTCTCTAGAAGAGTCTGCCACCGTTAGCGTTGCCATCTTTTTGCCAGCTTTAGTTACCCTTGGCTTAAACGAAACCACAAACATCTCGTCATCTTTATAGGGCAACATCTTGTAATTTAAAAACTTAATGATTGCGGCATCAGAACCTTTGATTTCGTCAGCTGGGATAGCAGAAACAATACGATTATCACTTGCAAGCAATAGGTATGTTTTCCCTGTTTCAATGCCCGTCTGCTCTTCATCAAAGATGCCAACAGACCCAGTCTTGTCCAAGATCTCTACCCGAGACCAGCCCTTACCCCTCTTTATGGCCTTGACCATGCCCATAAGGATAAAGCACCCCTTCTCTTCAAAGTCTATGACCTCGTTAATAAAAGCGTGGTAGTGGGAAGGTACCGTAATATTAAACTCTGGCAAGTTTAAATATTCATATAGGTTAGACCTAATCTCTTCTTCGTCTCTTGGATTATCTGCAAAGTTTGCTGCTCCAATAACCCTAAGTGCCTGTAAGGACCTTGAGTTAACCCCAGTACCTTTACGTAGAGAAAACTCTTCTAGCTCTGCGTAAGAAGCAAATGGCCTTGCCGCCATAAACTTAGAAGCAATGTTATCTGAAATATATTTGATTCCAGAAAGACCAAACCTAATTCCCTTGCCCTCAATCTTAAAGTCGATGTCAGAATCATTGACGTGAGGCAACTTAATCGGAATCCCCATACGCTTTGTTTCAATCAGATACTCTGTCCTAGCGTCTTTGTCTTTTTCATTTTTCAGAATAGAGAACATAAACTCTAGCGGGTAGTGATACTTTAGCCATGCTGTCCAATAGGATAGAGTAGAATAAGCAACAGCGTGGGACTTATTAAAAGAGTACCCCGCGTGAGCCTCAAAGTCGTGCCACAAATCTGTAGCGGCATTAGGGGCCATGAACTTAGAAGCCCCTTCCACAAACTTATCCTTGAACACGTCAAACTCTTTGGCATCCTTCTTCTTACCAATGATCTTACGGACTTTGTCTGCCTCGACCATAGACATCCCGCCCAAGTTTACACAAGCCTGCATGACCTGCTCCTGGTACAAGATACAGCCATAGGTCTCTGAGGTAAACTCTTTCATAATTTGGTGATGAAAACGAATACTCTGCTTGCCATGCTTACGAGCGATATAGTCTTTTCCAATGGTGTTCATGGCACCAGGTCGAACCAAAGCATTAGAAGCAGCCAGCTCGTCAAAGTTGCTAACACCCATCTTAATCAGAAGGTTCGTATACGGAGTTGCTTCACACTGGAAGACGCCTTTTGTATATCCACTAGAAAGCATTTCATAAATATTGGGGTCATCTAGATCGATCTTGAGCAAGTCAATATCTTTCTTGTGACGCTCTTTAATAATATCAAGTGCACTACGGAGAACGCTTAGCGTTTTTAGACCCAAGGCATCAATCTTAATCAGACCAATACGTTCTGCCTCTTCCATATCTACCGCCACAACTGGGATACGCTCTCCAGAACCTGGAGCGGTACGTGTTTCCATTGGAGCATGACGAAAGATAGGCTCTTTACTGGTTACAACACCAGCGGCATGGATGCCGGTGCCACGAATGCGACCACGCAACTGGTCACCATACTTCTCAATCTCTGGATACTTTTCACGGAACCAGGCTGTTTGTCTGGAAGAGCAGTAGTCCTCCCAGGTGTCAAATAACTTTCCAACCTTATTAACGTCTGTCAGGGGTATGTGCAGTACCCGAGCAATGTCACGCACAACACCCTTGTCTTTAAACTGCAAGAATGTTGCAATAGAAGCCACGTGTCGGTATTGCTTAACTAGATAATCTTTAACCTCTTCACGCCTTGTGTCTTGAATGTCGGTATCAATATCTGGGAAGTCATTACGGTCTGGGTTAATAAACCTAAAGAATAGAAGCCCATATTTAATTGGATCAATGTCTGTGATCTTTAGGGCATAGCACAGCAAAGAGCCAGCAGAAGAACCACGTCCAGGACCAACCTGGATTCCCTCCTTCTTTGCCCAGTTAATCATGTTGCGAACAACAAGGAAGTATGGCCCAAAGTTCTTTGACTCAATGACCTTAAGTTCTTCCTCTAGCCTGTCAAGGTACTCTTGGGTCTCTACTCCACGCTCTTTTAATCCTTCTAAGGCTAGGGTACGAAGCTCTTGGTCAGGGTTTTGGTACTGAACTGGAAGAAGGTCCAGCCCATCCTTAATACTATAGTCTTCTACCTTATCAGCAATCTCTAAGGTAGATTCATAGATATCTTCTCTATCAATACCCTGAGACATCATCGCTGCCCGCATTTCTTCATCGGACATAAGGTGGATATCAAACTTGTTAAAACTCATTTGTCGATCTGCACCATAAAGATAATCAAGTCTGTCCATGAGATTGGCATGCTTCTTAGACTTTTCAAAGGTAGCGTCTTTTTCAATCTTATTACTGTATGTATTAAGAATTAGTTTAAGCTCTTGGATGTCTTTCTGCCCTGTGTGTGCATGGTGGCAGTCTGGAGTCACCACTGGCTTTACCCCGAACTCGTCTGCCAGTGCTAGTAGTTGGTGGTTAATCTCGGCTGGGTTGTGTGGCATTACCTCAATGTAATAGTCATCGCCAAAAACACCCTTGTGCCACTCTATTTGTCGCTTAGCCTCTGCGATCTCTCCAACTTCAATTGCCTTAGCAACAGTTCCGCTAAGACATCCAGAGGTAACAATAATGCCCTCTTTATACTGATTTAAAACTTCATAGTCAATGCGTGGCTTCTTGTAGAAGCCCTCTGTCCAGCCAATCTCATTGAGCCTATTGAGATTTTCTAAACCTTTTTGGTTCTTGGCTAGGAGGACTATGTGATTGTAGACCAAGTCTAAAAGACCTTCTCTACTGTCCCTATCCCGCTTGTCAAAGCGGTCTTCGGTAATATAGCCCTCCACGCCAAGTATTGGCTTAATGTTCTTACTTTTTGCAGCGCGATACATCTCTCTGTGACCAGAAAGAGAACCGTGGTCAGTGATTGCCAAGGCAGTCATTCCCAGTTCTGCTGCTCTGTCTACGTACTCCTGTGGAGTAGCGATTCCATCAAAAAGACTGAAATGAGTGTGAACATGTAAGCCAACGTATCCCATCCTAGATTACCACTCCACGTTAGTGGCAGAGGTAACAGAAGGTGTGTCAAAGCCCAAGTAGTAGGCTTCTTGTTCTGCGTAGGGGACCTGCGTCAAAGCCAATTCAAGATCGAATGGCTCTACACTACCCCAGGCAAACGGCTCGCTATCTGGAGCCGAAGGAATAAGCGTATAGCTTGTTTCCGTACCCTGACCGTTACGCTTAAGCTTCCAGGTAAGATTTGAAATGCTACCCGTCTCCAAAGCGTATTCCCGAATGGTGTTGAAAGATGACATCTTGCTTACACCCATTGACCAGATAGCAACGTATGGTTCTTCAATTCCATCGTCAACGAGAACGTTGCAATAGAAACGAAGACGCCCACGCCACCCAGCTTTTGGATCCTTGCGGTGCATCTCTTCAGCCCAGTCTCGGCCCTCTGAGTCCATAGTGTCTACAGCCTTGCGACGGTAGTCTTTTGGATTGGTGTGTTCTTTAACCACCATAGAGAGGCCACGGCCTTCACTATAATTGGCAGACTCTTCATCCAGTTCTTCGACAAAACGAATCTTTACTGACTGTGAATCTGCTAGTTTCAGCCAACGAACGCGAGGCTTATCGCTGTCGTACTTTGGCTTGTCGAGCAGGGCATTAATATTTTTGAGACCCTTAACTACGCTCATATTTTTCTCCTTATGTGTTTTGGTATACTTTGTTTATATTGTTATTGTAATATTTCGGCTATTGACTGGTCGAAGCTAAAGCTTAGAGCTTTAATATCTTCGTCATTCATGTCACCAATATCTTTATATTTTGTTTCTAACAATAAGACAGAGACGCGAGAACCAAGCTTTTCTATAAGCCTGGTTTTCATGTTGCCGCCTGCCTCATCATTGTCTGCAATGACAATTATATCATTGAAGTATTTTTTTAGCAAGTCTACTTGGAAATTAGATACGTTTGAGCCAAGTGTTGCTACCGCCGCGAAACCGCACTGGTCAAGGCGTATGGCGTCAAAAGAGGACTCCACCACATATACAGTACGTGAATTCTTTACACGGTTTAAATTAAATAAAGTCTTACCTTTTGGAAGACCTGGGGTATTCTTAAAGGTCTTACCTTCTACAGATCTTCCCACAAACCCAACAAGCATCCCATCTGGGGCATGAACTGGGATAGTGATCATATCCTGCTTCTCAGAGTAGCCCAGGCCGAACTTCTTAATAGAGCTATCTGTAATCTTACGACCACTATAGTATGTCTGGGCACGAGGGGATTCTATCGCTGTAGAGTGTAGCCTCTTTACCTGCAGCTCATCATATTGAACATACATAGGCTTCTCTATAAGTTTTTGATTTATCTCAGACTCAAGGCTGGTTGCTACCTCCTTGCTCTTAATAAACCTAATGGCTTCAAAGTAAGTTCTGCCAGTCTGGTGCATAACGAACTCAGCAAGGTCTGCGACGTGGTGGCAGGAGAAACAAAAGAATGTTCCACGAACCTTATCGATTTCTCCAGCTGGAGTCCTGTGGTTTCCGTGAAAAGGGCAGAAGATAATGAAGTCTGTGTCTACCTCAGACTCTATGTCTACGCCACTTCCTGCCAAGATTCGTTTGATTTGCTCTGGTGCATAGGAATGACCAGTGTTCCGTCTATCCCGAATATCCATTCGCTCTTTCTCTTCCCTACGTGAATTCCATACATTGAAAGCTTAAATTTAAAACCTTTTATGTTTTCATTATACTCTATAGTAAAGTCTTCGTCAATGTCTAGCCTTGGAACATACCCCGCAAATCGCATCTCTGCAATTAAAAGATCTGCATACTCTATGCGTAGTCTCCAAAGAATAGAGTCGTCATAGATGTTGCCCTCTAGATTGTAGAGTTTTAGTGGTTTATGGTGTATGCTTTCCATTCATCTATTATAAAGCCCATTTACTTATTTAATTATTTAATTAAAGTCTTGCACATCTTTATACTTATAATGTCCCTTATCAAAGTCTACCTGGACCATGAACTCCCCCATAAAACCATTACGGTTCTTTCTAAATACACACTCCATGACATCACTATTGCTACCCCGACCCAAAGCTATCACCCAGTCAGCGTCATAGGCTATCTGACGGCTCCAGGCAGTCTGACCTAGGGTTGGAACAGTGTCTAATTTTGTAACGTCGTCAGGTGTCGCTGAGGAGATTGCAATGATAGGAACCTCTTCAGAGATTGCCATAAGCTTAAGCTCACGAGACAGGTTCTTCATACGAACAGTCTCATTGTCCGACTTCTGGTTTGGGCTCATAAGCTGAAGGTAGTCTACAATTACGAAGTCTGGCTTGTACTGATCAATCTTTCCACGCAAAACCGATGGAGTAATCTCTCCACCACTATCATTAGAAATGATATGGAACTCTGGCTTACCCTGCAAATGATTCTTGTGCCATGTTGCCAAGGTATCTAGTTCAATATCTCCAGAACTTAGTTTCCTGTGAGACCAAAGTCCCTCCCCCATAATAGTGAATACTCGGTTACGAACCTCTGTCTCAGACATCTCCAAGCTAATAATTAATGGAGACCTGCCCTGCTTCCAAGCCTGTACCGCAAAATATAGCGATAGCCAAGACTTACCAATACCAGGATAAGCAAGGAAAACCCCAAGCTGTCCAGGCATAATTCCTGAAGGTAGATAGTCATCAAAACCTGGCAAGCCAGTCTTAATACCAATAGATCCAGCTTCTTGTTGCTTCTTTACATTTTCAAAGAATGCAATAGCAGAATCTAAATCTGTGACATCAATGTCTCTGATTGTCGAGGTATTCTTTTTAAGCTCTGAGGTCTGTCCAATAAGCTTTTCTAGTGCTTCCGAGCCCTGCCCAAGCTGAACCTCTGTTGCAGCATTACGCAAAATATCTTTAAGGCTGTCGTTTAGATACTCAACCTGAAGCTCATCTAGGTGATGCTTTGTTGCTCCAATACCCTTGAGAGGTTCAAAGTCTCTAAACTTTTCTACGACTAGGCCGACTGGAGGAACAGAATGATTGCTCTCAAAGTAGTTTCTAACAAACTGCCACACATCATTGTGGGTGCGCAACAGATTGTCTACATTTGCCTGAAGCAATACGTGAACCTGCTTGTCTTCTAGAACTGCAGAAAGCAGCTTAGCCTCTGTGTTACTCATTTAACCACGCCCTTGCCATCTTTTGCCTTTCGGCTCTCTCTTGTAAATCTTGGTCTACTCGTCTTCTAGCTTCAATGATCTTGTCAGCATAGTTGGCAAAGTATGACCAACTTGGACTTGGGGAAACATCAAAGTAGTACTGCATTAACTCGTAGCAAGTTGGCATGCCATAGGACTCTATAAGACCATCGGCAGACCACTGCTCTTTGTTAATGTTGTGTACTGGCTTCTCTCCATAACGCAGCGTATGCAACTTACTGTAGCGACTGAGCAAAGCCATTCGGTCTTTGCGGTCCGCCACTAGTCTGTAGTTTCTTCTTTAGCTTCGTTAATTTTGGTGATTAGCTTTTGTTCTACAAAGTCATACACCCGAGAAAATGCATCGTCTACATTCTCATCTTGACGTACAGAATCTTCAACACCAAGATCGATTCTGAGTGACTGAAAATTGCCAAGATTCAAGGTGTAACCCAAAGCAATCTTAACCTTAGTTTCGTTTTTATCCATCTCATACCCTTTTCTTTTAATTTCTTGCAATGTAATAATTGTATACCAATTATTTGCTGGTGTCAAGTTTGATTCATATGCTCTCCGACCATAAAGGAATAAATCTTCCGTCTTCTGTTCTCGTATATGTAAGAATACCGTCACCCATTCTACGGGTTAGCTCCTGAACCGTTGGGGTATTACTATTGGTAATCAACCCATCTTTCCTTGGTCTACCATGTGACTGTAGTGCAAGTATATCACGGATCTCTCTGACCTGAGATTCTGAGTAATAAGACCTTAGCCCCCAGGTTGGAGCCCCGCCTTGGCTAGCCCCCATTGGCTTCTGAATAAGTCCCTGAACAGCCAACCTTGCCAAATGCTTTTGATGCCTAGACATAAGCCTTGCTGTTTCTATTAAGGTGTAAGCACGCTCTCTATTTCTTTTAAAGTCACTGATCAGACAGCTTTCTAGCCTGCCCTTTGTGACATTAAAAACAGACATAATACCATTAGATCTATTAAAATGATATTTACGTACAAGATCTCCGTTTAAGAACCAAACCTTGGTGCTCCCAGGAATTACGGGAGCACTGTTATAAGCTTCTCTATCCACGAAGATACCCTAAACTGGGATACCAACCATAAGAAGATTAACACCGACAGAGGCAACACCAATGGTGTTAAACTTTACAATACCCTGGACATTATTATTTGTAACCTTAGTCAAAACAACAGAGACATCTTTTCCAGAATCTGTAGAGTTCTCATCAATAAGGAGTGGTGTTGCTGTAACTACTGGGGCATAAACAAAGTCATCAAAAGTATAGCTAAATGAACCTTCTCCGTCTGGGCTTGTAGTAGAGTTATTTGTCACAGTAACGTAGCCTCCCACAATTCTTGCGTCTGAGGTCCTTACAGATTGCTTACCAGCAGAAGCTGTTTCAACTGTCGTATATCTGCTAGTTGTTGGAGAAAGCTGTGAAGAAATCTCGTTAACGGCATTAGCAACCTGGTAAATATATGACAGATCTAATGGCTGTCCTCGTTCTGGTAATGGTATTTTTGACATTAATATCTCCTAACTTAATCCTATCAGGTCAATCTCTTCACTTTCAAATATTGTTATGCTATTTGCTCTTTCTTTTTCTATACTTGCAACCTGGATGGCTACCCGTACCTTTGTAGAAAATAAATTTGAAAGAAAAGAATATGTATGTATTGGGGTTGTTCCATGATAGAAATAGCCAGAGACAATTCCATCCGAAGAGGTCTCGGAAACATCTGCGGCTGTCCTGACATAAGAAAACGATGTTGCTGAATTGATGGATGACACAGAATAAGTACCGTCAAAAGTAGCATCTATTCCAGACACAACGACCTCGGATCCAACAATAAAATTATGTGTCGTGTTAGTTTGTATGGTGGCTACGTTATCAGTTAAGGATTTAGAAACTATTTCATTTTCAAAATTTACAAAAACATCGTAGTTTGGCCTATTCTCTTCATCACCCCAAACAGCCTGAATTATGTTTCCAGCAACTCCAACACCCCCCTGAACCGTAGTAACTGGATAAACCTCAAGCTCTCTGATTGGGCTCCAGTGTGAAAATCTGTTCTGGTCCTCTGAAATAACTCTATATCTGAGAACATGCCCATAGTTCCCATTTGATAGCCTAGAAATTTCTGGCAAATCGGATCTTGACAGTCTTACCTTTTCTTGTCCTCTAGGCATTATCCCACATCGATCCCAAACCTAAACTCTACAATGTTTGAGGAGTTTGGTTCTTTTACAATTGGTAAACCATTATCAGTTAATATTTCTGTATAACCAGTAAGTCCATAGAGTGGGTTTTGTGCTGTTACATTTTCTAGCCTAAATCCATCTAGACAAACATAAAAATCTTCTGATGGTGTTGGAGTAGTTGCTCCACTAACTGTGTCGTATACCATAACATAAAACTTTACAGAGTTTACTGCATTCCAAGTAAACCCAGGACTTTTATCTAAGTCTCCCAGCCTTGTTGTTGCAATTATATATCTATTGTCACCAAATATTACATCTTCTGGCCCATAGTCTATAGACATTCTAGCGTAGGTATCTGGAATAATGGCATCTGTAGAGGCAAACTCAACAAGAATTCTTACTCCACCAACACTTGCACCAGATGGCGTATCATCTTTACTAAGAATAGAAAATGCTAGGCGCAGTTGATCATCTGCAGAGTTTTTATCAAAGGTTGGATTTATACCGAGAAGGTGAACATGAGAGCCATAGTAAGGATCTCCGGTTTCTCTGGTTTTCAATGAAAGCTTTGTTCCGTCAGACTCTAAAAAAGAAGTTGCTCCAGAAACCACGAGAGTTCTATCTAAAAATCTTGGATTTTCAAATCTTTCTTTTCTAATATTACTATTAAAGATATAGTTATCAGAGTTGGTTCTAAATACCGGGGATGCTACTTCTACTGTATAGCCACCCGCATCTAAATTAAGTGGCTCTATATTTGTAACAATGCCTACAGCAGTTTCTTCTGTGTGATATTCCCAGTTCTCGGACTCTGAAAATGTATAAATCATTTTACTATCCTGGGTTGCAGCGCCTGGATTTGCCTTGGCAGAATAAACTCCGATTTCTGTAAAAAGATATCTCTGGTTACTTGGCAGCTCTCCTGCAAATACAATATTTGCAACATTGTTATCATCATAAACATACCCACGTGATGTAATAGGAATTCTAAGTACCTCAAAATTAAGATTGGTCTGTGATGCATAATTTCCAAGCGAATCAGATAGGCCTAAAGGCTGTGCTCCAACACCCATCGCCAAATAAGACGCATAGGCAGGTGCCTGACCAATTAGATACTTGGCCAAAATATTTCTTCCTTTATTAGTAATCAAGATTCCCCCACATATATTGTACCATGATCACGGAATCCTTCTTTTAAGACTTCTACATCTAGTCTTTCATTAACTTCCATGTTAGTTATGTCAATAACAATATCACCAGAAGACTCTTCTACATACGCCCTTTTATTATTTCCAAACCTTACAATTCCAGCTGATTCAGTTACGGGAATATCGGCAGCTATTTTAAGATAAGAAAAAGATGTTGGTGAATTTATAACTGATACAACATAAGAGCCATTAAAAGTATAATCTATTGCAGATATAATAATGTTAGTCCCCACATTAAGGCCATGAGCCTCGCTGGTTTCTATTGTTGCTAGATTGCTTTCTAGTTTTTTAGAAACCACAATCCTATTATTTGCCGGTGGACCAGTTCCCTCTTCTGGAATATGAGTATCTAACCTAATACTAAAGTTTCCAAAATATGTATCTAGCGTTCCAGAAACAGAAAAAATATTCTTAGTATTATATTGACGATTTAAAAGACCTGTATTCCCAATTAAATTATAAGAAACTTCTTGTCCATTAACAATGTCATTTCTTGATATACTGATTATCTCTTGCCCACCAATATTTTCAAAAAGCAGGTCTGTCATTAAGTCTACTGGAAGCGTGGCACCATCTAACAAGATAAGATCGGGTGTTGCAATCTTAATTGCATTAGAAGTACTTGTTGATGAGATTTGCTGATTCTCTGGATAATCTGGTACTGCCTGAATATCATCTGACATTATAGTACCTCACTTAAATAAGCTGTCATCTTTGGTCCATTTTGTGTACGGTTATATTCTATACTATAAACAACAAACCTGGAATCATCCGAAGAAATTTCGTTAACCCCATTCTCATTAGTAAAATCTACCTTAGCAATATCCCCTAGTTGTAATGTTGGCATGCCAAAAACCTCTATTCCAACGGACCTTCTTGGCTTCATTATTTTTTGAGATAGCCAGAACATTAAGCTTTCGGCATTGTCATGACTTTGAATATATGGGGCTTCAATTGTAAAAGAATTTTTACCCTGAGTTATTCTGCTAAGTTTAATATCTCTGTAGTCTTCTTTATATTTATCTGGTGGGAAGACTACAAGGTCTTGACTAATTTCTGGATCTGAAAGATTACCAATTTTTTCAAAATATTCGTCAACGGATAGTTCATGGTCTGATTGTTGAGTAAAGGAAACGCCCTGAATTCTTAAATAATTTCCACTAGTAGAGTCTAGGTTTAGTAGGCTATCTGTATTGTTAAAAACTAAAAACTCTGCGCCATAAGAACCAGCGGTAAATCCAGAAATTGTATATCCTTTTAATCTATTAAATGTTGGAGAAATCTTGGCAGAGAGTGCTGGGTAGGCCTTATCATATCTAATATCAAAGTATGCCGCCTCTCTCATAATTGTTCCAAACTCTTCAAAGTAAATATTATATTTCGGTGGCTCCGAAGAACTAATTCCAGAAAGGTATGTTGATTGAATTAAACCACTCATTGCATACCGCTGAAAGGCTTTGCTGGCGTTTATTTCTTCATTACCAAAAACAGCATTTACTGGAGTCTCTAAAGAAAATGTTGTATTTTGGCTGTAGTTATCTGTTAGCGCATAAACGTTTTCAAACATGCACTTTGAAGATCCTCTAATAAACAATGCCACATTATTAAATATAGGTAGTGGGTCTGGATCATCGACAATCGCGGCTATTGTTCCATTTACATATAAAAAGAATCTACGGAATTCTCCTATGTCTTGGTATTCTACAGCAATATCATAAACAGTAGTACTAGATTCTGTAGATAATCTAGCTTGTCCAGTAAACTGTCCACTGTCTACAAGAATGTTTCCAATACCGCTCCAAAGTTTTTCTGGGATTGCGTCTAGTGTTCCATCGTCTCCAGCCTGCTGCTTAATTTTATAAAAGAATAAATTGTTTATGTTTTCATCATTTTGGTAATCTGCTATGTTGATAGCGGTAAGGGCCGCTATTTCAAAATAGTAACCATTATTTGTTTCTGGATTAAGCATTACAGCAATACCGCCAGAACCGCCAGCAATAGAAATGCTTTGATCTGTTCTTGCATCTGTTACGGTAAAGTATGTGGATTGCCCAGAAGCACTTTGTCCAGCAATTTCACTATCAACAACCTGCCCTACAATTCTCATCCTAGTACCAAAGTGCTTAAAACTTTTTTCTAATGGAGCCAAAGGCTTAAAAACATAAGAGACAAAATCTACTGGATTATTAACTGAGTTAAAAGATGTTCCATTTAATACAAGGGCAGAGGATTGAATTGTTGCTGGATAGGTTGGGTCTTTTTCAATTTCTTCTGAAAACTCACTAGCAAAAAAGTTTTTGATTAGCCCAGTTCTTATAACGTCTTTTGCTCTAGTGTCATCCACGCCAGCTGGTCCAACTGCTGTCTCGATGTCTGCACTATCTAGCTTACCAAAAAGATACC
>Ga0099847_1000097_pt1 | contig 25304 bp, 24 predicted proteins | sample CB_VirMetaG_2_FD_78178 | JGI IMG/M metagenome (GOLD analysis project Ga0099847, IMG submission 78178) | Freshwater to marine saline gradient viral communities from Chesapeake Bay - CB_1504_2 Viral MetaG | ecosystem: Environmental > Aquatic > Marine > Coastal | place: USA: Chesapeake Bay...
AGATTTATATTCTGCCTTCTTAGGTATCACACCATCTGGAAGTTTATTTCCTTTCCCTGATATGACAGGTAGCTTACCTACCCCTTCAGGATATGAATACGTGGATACCCAAATCACTTCATCAAACGTCATAACCCCATTAAATGATGTAAATAAGCGTTTATATAAACGAATTTACCATAACATACCGTATTTACTTAAAACTAAAGGTACAGTAGCGGGTTTAAGAGCATTAATTACTTCATATGGTATCCCTGATACAATTTTAAGAGTGAATGAATTTGGGGGTAAGGATAGAAATGAATCACAAGATTGGGATTTAAAACAAAATGTATTTAACTATGCCTTTAACACTGGAAAAGATTCTATTAATTATATACAATCCCCAACATGGGATTCAAATCCTCTTTTCCCCGGGGGTGATAGCTCCCCTAAATCAATTCAACTTCGATTTAAATCCGCAGGTATACCTGCACCAATTAATAATATAGCAAGTACAAATATTAGATATTCTCAATCTTTATTTTCCACCGATCAAGGTGGTAATCTAGTATTAGAATATACAGGTAATGGGTTTGTAACAGATTCTCATTCCGGATCCATAACTAACCCTTATGATAATTATGGGACACTTAAATTTATACCTGCTGCAAGTGATAACCCTAGTATTAGTGCTAGTGTATATTTACCTTTCTTCAATGAAGGTTGGTGGTCAGTGCAGATAAATGTTGATAGTAATAACACAGCCTCCTTATATGTAGCAAATGAAATAGATGGTAGAATTGGTTTTAATGAATCCTCTTCTACAACCGGTTACGATGGTGCCGAATGGGCTGATGCTTCCATAGGGTATTTAAATAAAAACACAGATATAACACCTTCAGGAATGGGAACATACCAACCCTTTTCTGGTTCTTTTCAAGAATGGAGATATTGGGTACAACCCCCATCACAAAACAATTTTTATAATTTCACAGTTAACCCATATTCTACAGAAGGAAATGGTACAAATACAACCCCAGATCATCTATATTTTAGAGCCGATTTAGGTACCCAATTAAATACTAGTAGTAGAACATCTATACATCCTAGAGTAACTGGATCTGCGGCCCAAATAACTTCATCATTCGATGGAGGCGATAGTAATTTTACTATAAATGTAGGAAACATTATAAATGCCACTACAAGTGATTTAAATGGTTGGTTTACTATTGGTGGAAATACCCAATTATCTATTGTTAATGGTAGTATTAGAGCAACAATTCCTACGGGATCAAATACTATAGGATTTTCAACCCCTATATCTACCGTTATAGGTCAAGTATATTCTATAAAAGTAAACGCAACAAAAAATAATACTAATGGAGATTTAATTGTTAGAGTTAGCAATGTTGAATCACTAAATTCTGCATTATTAATTAATATATCAGACAATTCAACCACAACCGCATTTAATCAAAGAGTAACAAACGAAGGCTTTACAGTAGAAGCTTTAGATTGCGTTAATAATATAACAAATACGTTTGACACTACGTTTGACAGTACCTTTACAGCTACTTCAACAACTTCTTATATAGGGGTATTAGGGTCAAGCCAAACTACCGGAAATTTTATTGAATCTAACTTAATATCCGTTACTTCAAATACATCAAATGATGGTGTTTGGGTTACAAATGTAGAAAATATATTCCAAGACCAAGCACCTTCAGGTATTAAAAATAGAATAACTGATAAAATAGCACTTGAAAATGTTAATATAGCAGAGTCACCTTATGGTTTCGCCACTTCATCTTCAACAGTACCTACTAAATCAACTCAAAATTCTTTATCACCCTTTCAATCAATACAACAAGAATCATTTGTAAGTTCAAGTTATACTCCTGATGTAAATTATTTAGAGGTAACATTTTCTCCATCCAATCAAATCAATGATGATATTAATGCTCAAATTGGGTATTTTAACATAGGTGATTATATCGGAGACCCGAGACAAATATCATCATCAGATCGTAGCTATCCTAATTTAGATACCTTAAGAGATGCATATTTTGAAAAATATATTAAGAGTTATAATATTGTAGATTTTATTCGTTTAATAAAATTCTTTGACAATTCATTATTTAAAATGATCAAAGATTTTACCCCGGCTCGTACAAGCTTAGCTTCAGGTGTAGTAGTAAAACAACATTTATTAGAAAGAAATAGACAAAGACCAGCACAAGTTTCTTTGGAAAACGTAACATACAGTGGTTCAATTAAACCCCAATCTAGAAACTATGATACAGGTTCCGGCGATGTAGGTCAATACGAAGCAATGGGTGGTTCTTCAATATACAAATTTACTGGAGGTACAGGAGGTTCATTTGAACGATTTAACGGGTTACAATCCCACCCAGAATATGTAAATAATAGATTTAATTTAACTCAAAGTTATAGCGAATCAATAGAGGGTTCTATAGCTAATACCATAAACAATGAAGGAGAATTTGTAGGATATAGAGAAATTTTAACTACAAATCAAGACGAATTTTACAATGGTGAATTTAGTGGTTCAAATCTAACAGTAACAACCCAATCCTTAAACCCCGATTGTGGTCCCTATCTAAAAGTAACAGATAAATCTATTTTCTTTAACCCTATTATCTTTAGTCTAACTGCAGGTAGTAGTTTCCAAGGTACAACTACTGAAAATGAAATTAGATTTAATTTAAATACACCAAAATCAGGAGATGCTTGGATTATTTCTGAACAAACTACAATTGGTAGTCCTATTTCTAAAGTAAAATATATAAAATTATCTAATAACGATATAAATGGTGTATCTATTAAAAACTATTTAGAAGATTCTCCCTCTATAAAATGGGTTACATCTGATGCTAATGTTTTAGGTGGAGGGGGAGTAGCTGAATATATAATTGAAGGTGTAACTACTTTTGCTAACAGCACATTATTAAGAATATCACAAACTCAAGGGGATAATATTGTTAATGGTAGTTATTTCCCAATTACCTCATCACAAGATGCAGGTTCAGAAAATTGGAGTTTAATAGTTCATGGTAATTACACATCATCAAATAGTTTAGGTCAAGATAATGATAATTTACAACAAGGAAATTTTATAAATTCCTCTGTCGAAAATCAAAAACAACATTTTTGGTATTGGAATGATATTACTAGTATACAAGATACCCAATCTTTTTTCAACCCCGGTTTAAGTAATACCCCAACTTCTCTCATATTATCTGATGAAACTAAATTTAATTATGGATCATATAACCCAAAAAGGACATCAAATATACCCTGGCTTTTTTCCGCTTCTATATCATATAGCTCCTCAGATTTAGGGACAGGTAATATCATTACTACAAATGGTACCTACCACTCAGCTTCTAAATATTCGGGATTAGAACTATATGATCAAGATTTTACATTTAGCGCAGGGGTAAATAACAGTGGTGTATTTAAACCCTCCCCATTAATTACTGAAAATTTAAGCAATTCAGTATTTAAAACAACATATAATAATTTAATACCTGGGGATTCAGGTTCTGCTCCTGGTCTAATTGGTGGACATCCTAAAATAAAACTCCCAGGTACTGCATCCTTAGATTTTTATTTCCCAAGTTTAACAATTGGGGGGGTACCTAGAACTCTAAATCCCGCAATAACAGATTGGACCCCTCTATCAGGTAGTCTTATTAGCACTAATGATAACTTTTCTCTTACCTTTTATACCCCTAATGGGATAGGTTTTGAATATATAAATTGGTCAGGTTCAGGAGAGTCTGAAGATGGAGCCCTTAGGATAGATTATGAAAAATTAGAGAATCGTTTAGAATTAGATTATGGGCAGACGGGAGTTAGTTTTCTTAGTGGCGAAATATCATTAAATCTTTTTATCTCGGCTTCCATTTCTAATTTTACCGCTTCTATATCATCACGTTATGAAGGAAATACATCTGTAGGAAATTGGGAAAGATCAAATATAATACCTTCTACAGGTAATATAATAAATATAAACAATGGCAAATTCGTAATAAACCCAAAAAATCCTAATAATATTCAACATTATACTTCATTCAAAATCGAGTTAAAATCCCCAGAAGAAAACTTTGAATATTCCATAGGAACATATAATGGTACTATATCCGCTACATATTTTGATAGTTCTTTTAACCAACATACAAATAGAGTCCCAATAAGTCCTAATAATGCTTGGGAAACAACATTATTTCAAAGTTCATCTAATAACTTACAAGAATTTACCTCTTCAATAACATCACCTGCAGGTTCATACCCTACAATTTCACTCCAAGCTAATTTAAAAAAAATAGGATTAAATGGGGATACTCTTATAACATCATCAAATATTATCTCAAATGAAGAAATCTTTGGTGGAAAAACATTTATATTTGCTGATTCTCCCATTACACAAATACCTGATATAAATTTAATAGATGATATGTATTACATTGAGTATTCAATGAGTAAGTATAATACAGAAGGAGATACGGCTAATAATACATTTAATGTAGAATTTTTAGAATCCGGAGATATTAATTCTAAAATTCTAATTTCCCAAACTGCATCATCTGCGGGAAGTGATTATAACCTAACTGGTTCCCTTTTAATAGAACAGGGAAATTATGATAATCCTAACCAAATGGGAGATACAATAATATCCCAACAATTTATAGTACCAAATTCAAATTCTAATGGTTCTGTAACTTTAACAGGTTCATTTGAATATCCCTTTAAATATGATGATACTTTTAGAATGGCTGTAGAAGTTTCTAAGAGCTTTGGGGCAGGGTTAACTATAACTGAATACTCTATGAGTATATTTCCAAGTCAATCCCTTTTATCTCCATTACCTGATCCAACACTATCGTATTCCAACTATAAAATACCCACATCAAATGGGTTTATTATTCCTAGTTATTTCGGAGCAAATATTTTACCCTTTAATTTAGCTTTAGATTGTCAACCTCTATTAAACAATTATAACGATATAAGAGAAAATCCATACTTAATGGATATTAGTTTTAATAATGTAAGTGGTTCAATCCAACCCGTAAACTTTACTCAAATACTATCAAACACCGCTGATAAAGCATCAGTCCCTGAATCTAATTATACAAGCACACGCTCAATTAGACCTAGATATTTAGGAACAAAAACAACAAGTGCTGATTATAATATATGGTCTATCCAAGATGTAGATACTTTTGGTAAAAATCCTGTAATAGAGTTAAAAGATGCTTATTTTGGGTATTTTACTAGTATGAAAGATTTATACCCTTTAGTTAATGATAAAATATCATTAGAATTAACTTATTTATTAGATCAACAAAGTAATGCAATTCCCCCTAGTTTAGAGGGATATGGTATTGACATTTTGAAAAAAACATTCCCCCTAGACAACCCCATATCTATAGGATTCATATCAGCTAGTAATACAGCTCAGGAATTAGATGATAGTTATCCTATATTTAAAATTACAGAAAAACCAACACCTATACTATATACACAAACCTCAAGTGCAGGTTATACTACTAATATACCTTTAACAGGATCAGGTCGTATCAGTATGTATGATAATAATGATATAGATACATTTGTAGATTATTCTTTTATAGCTCAAGGTACTTCTTCATGGGCTGATGGTGGTAACTATACTAAAGCTGGGGGTATTTACACACAAATAATAAACCCTACTGAAGAAATAGTATTGAATCCCTATAATGCCAATTCAAACCATTATCTAAACCCTTACTCCACAGAGGATGGAACACTAATCTTCAGTAATGACCCTAACCACCCCCAAAGAACTATAAACAAAAACCCACAAAGGATTTCAATGCAAACTTCATTTGCAACTAGTTTCTTAAATGAATCTGGTGGGGTTGAGTTGGCATTTGATATTCAAATGTTAAGTGGAAGTACTCCTGTAAATTTTGAATTAGAAGATATTAGTTTAAAAGTATATCGAAGTGGAAAAGAACCATTTGATGTTGGGAGTATAATAGGAACAGGTATTGATAATTTATTAAGGTTTGTAGGTAGTACTTCTACTAAGAGTGGAGGGTTATTTAGAAGAAGTAAAAATATTATAAAAACTTCAAATGTTGGGACCTATAATGAACAAAGGGGTAGTTATTATGCCTTAATTGAAAATATACCTTTAAATTCATTTTTAGTACAAAAAGGAATATATACTGCGGGTAAAGGGGGAATATTATTTCAAGGTGATATTACAGGGTTAGAATTTATTATTAAAGCTAATAGTGGCAAACATATAATTTTAGATAATGATCAAATAAAATTCCAACTACAGATAGAAATTCAAAACCCTAAAGAGGAAGTATTTGGGGGTAATGTGTTATTCCCTACAGACTATGATGGGCCTATTTTCCCTGCTAAAATATCTACCATCGGAGAAAGAACAGCTTTATTAGCTGGGGATAATATAGGAAGTGCCCCATTCTGGGCATATGAAAATGGAAATAAAGATATTTTAATAATGTCCTCTCCCAATATTAATGAGGCATATGGTAGTGGATTCTACCAAGGACCAACCCCTTATCAACCTGGACCTAGTGAATATTTTGATAGTGGAGTTGAACCCCCAGAAACACAATTTCCAAAAATTACACTACCTATAGAATTTTTCCCTGGAGATGAAATACGATTTGGAAATAACGAAAACCATTCATATACTATCCTATCTATTACCCACCCTGAAAACAATATAAATGGTGGAAGTGGTAAAATAAAAATAAAATTAGATCGTGAAGTACCTGAAAATATAAATAAGGATTTTTTCTTAATAAGAAGATACACTCCAAAAGCAAGTAGTTTCATAATAAACACACCATTTCCATATGCATCAGGATCCTTAGGATCAACAGCTAATGGTATTATTTATCCTACTTTCCCAACGGAATTTATCAAAACCAGTGGTTCTTTAATAATAACTGATTTAATCAGTAAAGGAGTAATAACTTAACATATTTATAACATATAATTATATAACAAAATGGGATATTTAAATAATTCAGTAATAACAGTTGATGCCATTCTAACCAAAAAGGGTAGAGAGTTATTGGCAAGAAACGATGGTTCATTTAGAATCACTCAATTCGCATTATCAGATGACGAAATTGATTATACACTATATAATCCAATTCACCCCTCTGGGTCTGCATATTATGGAGAAGCAATTGATAACATGCCACTTTTGGAAGCCTTTCCAGATGAGCAACAAATAATGAAATATAAATTAGTTACTTTACCTCGTGGAACCTCAAAACTACCTGTGCTAGATTTAGGATATGCTGCTATTACTTTAAAACAAGGAGCTCAATTATCCATTACCCCTCAAACTTTGAATTATTTAGGAAATACCCAAACATTTGAAACTAGTGGATACTCAGCAACTATAGGAGATATTCGTTTACTCAGTTCATTCCAAGGATTAGGAATTCAATCTACGGCGGCAACAACATCTAATACAACTCAAACTATTGGGACTAATGTATCTAAGACTATAATAGGTACTCAAATCAACTTAACTTCAACCACTATTAATACTCTATTTGGTACTAATACTCAATTAAAAACCACTTTAACAGTAATAGGATTGGATAGTGGAGCTAGATTAACAATCCCAGTAACAATAACTCAAAACCAATTAACATAATATGGGCTTTAAAAGATTTGATCCAGAAGATTTCGTAATAAGTGCTAATACAGTAACTTCTACTGTGTGGTCTAATAATTCTGTATCGTTAGATACCTACTTTACATCTTCAGTACAAAAAGAAGGATCCGCAGGGCCTTATTATTTAAATGTCTACCAAACATCATCCACTGATAACACAGCAGCAGTTCAATTTGCAATAGCCTATGGTAATGCTCAAGGAAATGGTAGTGTTCAATTCGATGCTTCTGTTCCCTTAAAATCACCCTCTACAACTATTTATGGTCAGTATCGTACTTTAATATTAGAAGATGAAAACTCTGCTTTTACTTTTGGTCCTACTTTCACAGGTAGCATCGATAATGATTTTTATGCTATAAATATAGAAAGAGCAAGATATAAAGAAAAGTTATTACCTGGTTCATTTAACCTAATATTATCAAGTAGTAATGCTAATCTATCATCCTTACATTTAACAGATGATTCACGATACGTAACTTTACCTACATATTATGGTACTCAAAGAGCATATCAAATAATTAGTGGATCAGATGGAAGTCCTTGGAAAGGAAATGGTTACTCTTATAGTGGTTCCTATGGTCTATTCCTCCCAGACATTTCCACTATATTATTAAATGCCAAAGCCTTAGATGATAATTCATCTCCTGGGGTGAATGGAACGAATGATGGTTGTGGTATTAATTTAGGAACTACTCTTACATCTAATACCGCAGGTGATAATCCTACAAAATTATATAACCACATTTCGGGTTCATCTGGAAATATATTTAAATTAAACTCACAGGAAACTATAACATCTGATTTTGTATTTGTCAGATCAAGAAACTCTGAATTTAATTATTCAGAAAATCCTTCTTTCATATCGGGCTCAACTGGAGAAGTTATTTATGATTATTTTATTGATAATCCTCAAACTTTCCCAACCACTGTAGGAATGTATAATGATTCAAATGAATTAATTGCAGTAGCTAAATTATCAAGACCAATAACAAAAGATTTTACAAAGGAAGCTCTTATTAGAGTAAAATTAGATTTCTAAAATGAATGGCTGCTTTCAAACAATTCAATACCCAAGATGTAATAGTATCACCCCTTGAAGTTAATAAACATTTTTACCTTCAAGGTGGGGATGAATTAATAACTTCCAATATTGGTGTAGATAGATATATTGGCTTAACTGGAGAATATATAGCTTCAGGAAGTCAAACTACAGGCAATATCCCAGGTCAAGAAAAACCCTCCGTTTTAATATACGACTCAATTAAACACTTATACTATGGGAATTACATTTCAGGTAGTGGGGGTTTTACACAAGATGCAGTAACCGCTAGTTTCAATACTGATGACACTATAACAGGTCCGGTTCAAACAACTAACTATTACGATTACCCACAAACTACAGTTTGGGCTAATAGAGACTTTCCAACCTCTAGTCTAGCAACCCCTTCTATACCTATAGGTGTCATATCAATACCATCAAAAATATATGGGGATTACATTCAACCACATTCTTTTTTTCTAAAACATAACACTTCAGGTTCTATTAAAGATGATGGTAATGGTAGATTATTATGGAAGGAAGAAGGAGCTGAAGATTCATCTTATTCATATTTAGCAGGTAATATAATATACCAACATGGTATTGTAACTTTATTTAATAATGAATTATTAGCTATACCTGAAGGCTACTATGGCGAAGCAATTTATGACCTGTCAGTATATGAGGAAATATCTGATCTTGAATTTATTAATGCTTTTATTTCTTCTAATGAAGTAAGTATGTCTTTCTCTAGTTCATATGGGTTATACGAAACCCAATATAAATGTACTATATCAGAGAATGAATTTAATTACTCACAAAACCCCACAATGTTAAGTGGAAGTGAAGGGTATTTATACAATCAATTTACAGGTTCATATTTTGAGCCTTATGTTACAACAGTAGGTTTATATAGTCCTGATTATGAGTTATTAGCAGTAGGAAAGTTAGCAAAACCACTACTAACTTCTAGAACAACCGATACAACAATTTTAATAAATATAGATAGATAAAAAATATTTATAGTTAAATATAATACAAAATGGCAAAAACACTTTCAAAAGATGGTATAATAACAGGACAAAAGATCAAAATTGAACATATAACTCAATCTATTGATGCTTTAACTGGGATAGAGGATTATGATATAAATATTTCTGGTTCTTTAGATATAACAGGAAGTTTAGATGTATTGGGGGGTAGTAATATTACAGGTATTTTAAATGGTGGTAAAATAACACCTTTACTATTAAAAAATTCTAGTAGCACAAATAATACAGCTGTGTCTTTAAGACTTCAAACAGACCCTTTATCTAATGTTAATAGTTACTCTGAGATTGTAGGTTTAAGAACAGGTTCACCTACAACTGGAGGCAATAGAATGATATTTTTAACTACTTCTGCTACAGCTGGAAGTGCATCTGAAAGAATGAGACTTGATTACCTTGGTTTAGGTATAGGTTCTTTTGGTACTACAACAATTACAGATTCTAGGTTAGGTAGGTTTGCAGATGGAACAGCAAACTCCCCTGCTTATGCTTTTAGCAACGATGTTTCTACAGGGATGTATCGTATTGGAACAAACATTTTAGGCTTTTCTACTGCGGGTTCTGAAAAAATGCGTATTAATAGTAATGGTAACATATCTATTGGAGGAACAACTAATAATAGCTATAAGTTAAATATCCAAGGAGATATATCCTTAGTATCAGGTAATGAGAGTTATGCTATTATTTCCCCAAGTCAGAGTAATCAAGGTATGAAAATATCTGTAGGAGACCCTGCTGATGCTTTGCTTCCATTAATTACTTTTAATGGAACTTATCAAACGGTAAAAATTGGTCCTTCAACATCTCTTTCAAAACTAGCTGTAAAGGGTGGGGATATAGAGGTTGAAGATATTGCAAGCGGAATTATACTTAAATCACCAAACGGAACTCGATATAGGATTACAGTTGCAGATAATGGTATTTTAAATACCCTAGCTGTTTAAATAATTAAAATAAAATATATGAACTGGAAGTACCAAAATTCCCCAATAAAGGATATCACCCAATTCCCAGATAATACTTTCGGTTTCGTCTATATGACAACACATAAACCAACTGGGAAATCTTATATTGGAAAAAAAGTACTATTTCATAACCAAAAGAAAAAATTAGGTAAAAAAGAAATAGCTGCCCTAACTGGAGTAGTAGGTCGTCGCCCTTCATATAAATTAATAGTTAAAGAATCGGATTGGAAAACATACTATGGTTCCCAAACCGATATTAAACGTTTATTAGTTGAAGGTAAAAAAGATGAGTTCGAACGTACTATATTAAAGTGTGTGGAGACTAAAAAACAACTTACATACTTTGAAATTAAATATCAAATGTTATATGAGGTTTTAGAAAAACCAGATGAATGGTATAACGACAATATTTTAGGTAAATTTTTTACAAAAGACCTATCAGGTCTAAATTTTGAAAGTCTCGTGGAGGACACAATATAGTTTTGTACATTATCACTTATGGTAAACCAATTTACTCGCATATATTATTTACATAAAGGAGATGATGTGCCTTTTTATATAGGTAAAACTGTAAATACTAAAAACGAAAGGTTAAATGCCCATAGAGATATTTTAGGCAAAAATATTTTTTTAGAAGATATAGATATTATCCCTACAAAAGAATGGAAATTTTGGGAAAAGCATTATATTAGTTTATTTAAAACATGGGGTTTTATTTTAGAAAATAAAAATAATGGTGGGGGTGGATGTATTACACATGAGGTGTCTCAACAAACTCGTACTAAAATAGGAAAGACCCATAAAGGGAAATTAAAACCCTTTAGTGAATCTCATAAACTTAATTTACGAAAATCATTACAAAATAAAAAATATCTTCCTTCCCAAGGTAAAAAAATTTCTGAAAAGTTAAAAGGTAGGAAAGTAACATGGAAAACTGGTAAATCATCAAAATCCATATTTCAATATAGTTTAGAAAATAAGTTAATTAAAGAATAGAAACATACCTCTGATGCTGTTAAAATATATAGTAATTCTATAAGAAATTGTGCCCAAGGAAAACAAAAAACATCACATAATTTTATTTGGAAGTATGAAAAGAAATGAATTTTTAGTTACATTAGTTAATCCAATTTTAGGAAGAGGTAAAAGAACTGCTAGGGGTAATATAGCTTATAATTGTCCTAAATGTCATCATCAAAAACCAAAATTAGAAATTAATTTTGATGAACACTCTAAACATTATCAATCATATGCTTGTTGGTCATGTGGGTTTAAGGGAAGAACCATCTATAACTTATTCAAACAGTTAAAAGCAGATTCTTCTAAGTTTACTGAATTAAATTCTTTAGTTAAATCATCTACAACTTATAATGTACAACATAATGTAGATATATTAAAATTACCACAAGAATACGTTAGCTTAATCGATTCCTCTACACAAACCGATATTATGGCGAGACATGCTTTAGCATTCCTTAAAAAACGTAATATAACGGAATCGGATATTATCAAATACAATATAGGTTATTGTTCAAGCGGTAAATATCGGAATAGAATAGTAATACCTACATATAATAAAGATGGTTCTTTAAATTATTTTACTGCTCGTACATTTGATAAAGATAACAATTATAAATATATGAACCCCGAATCATCAAGGGATGTAATAGCTAATGAACATTTAATAAATTGGAATATTCCAATAATTTTATGTGAAGGCTTATTTGATGCTATTGCTATAAAAAGAAACGCAATCCCACTATTAGGGAAAAATATACAAAGTAGCTTAATGAAAAAAATAGTTACTTCTGTAGTAGATAAAATTTACATTGCATTAGATAGGGATGCAATTAAACAAGCTTTAAGATTCTGCGAAAAACTAATGGCAGAAGGAAAGGAAGTCTATTTTGTAGATTTACAAGATAAGGACCCGAGTGAAATGGGTTTCGAAAATTTCACTAAACTTATTCAAACTACTATCCCATTAACCTACTATGATCTAATGGAACAGAAACTAGCATTATGATAAAAAAATCATACAAAAGATTATTAAAAATATCCGATGATTATCAACAAGTTACAATGCCTGATTCTAGGTATTACAGACGTAATGGAAAGTATTACCCCTCTATAACCCATGTGTTAAGTTCTTACCCAAAAGGTAAATATTTTGAAGATTGGCTCAAAAAAGTAGGATATAGCGCTGAGTGGATAGTAAAAAAATCAGCAGATGAGGGTACACTAGTCCATGAGATGATCGAGGATTGGTTAAATGGTAAAGAAATAACTTTTCTATATGATAACGGTAACCCAAAAATGCCTGTACACGTTTGGCAAATGTTCCTTAGATTCGTTGATTTTTGGGAAACATATAAACCAACATTAATTGAAGCAGAAGTACACTTATTCTCAGATAAGATACAAGTAGCAGGAACTTGTGATTTAGTATGTGAACTAGAATTTAACGGAAAAACTGAACGTTGGATTATTGATTTTAAAACCTCTAACCATCTACAAACAACTTACGATTTACAAGGTGCAATATACGCCCAATGTTATGAGGAATGCTATGGTAAAAAGATTGATAGAATAGGAGTTTTATGGCTTAAATCCAAATCTAGAGGTGAAGATAAACAAGGTAAACGTTTAAAAGGTAAAAATTGGGAAGTATACGAGTCTCCACGTACCCAAGAAGAAAACTTAGAAATATTTAAACATGTTAAGGCATTATTTGATATTGAAAACCCAAAACCAACTCCATATACTAACACTTTTAAAACCACTTCTAAAAGAAACTTATAAAGAATTTGGTTATACTATCTATTATTAGTATATTTAGGTATAATAATTAATTAAAACAATAAAGGTTATGAGTAGAGGTAGAATAGCAGAAAATAATGAAGTTTTAGATAAATGGGTGTTAAAAAGCACTGATTATACTGGTGAAACAACTATTATTAAATTTGATAGAAAAAAATCACCAAACGGTCCTTACAGAATTGAAACTATTTTACCTAAAGGTACAAGGCTTTCTAAACCCATTATTGATAAAAATCAAAAATATACCCCACACCCCATTGTAGTTTTATTTAAAACTTCAAATAGACCTAATGCTAAATCTAAAATTAAAGTTTTTAAAAATGATAATATTGATTACATCATATCATCCGATAAATTAGTAGGTATTCCTACTAAAGCCGAAATACTAGAAATTGGTATGGGGGAATCATTTATAGAAAAATATAAAAATTTAATTTAAAGAGGTATGTTAAAATTGTTTATAAAATACTACTCAATATTTTCATCAATATGTATAATAAATATATTTAATTATGGTTAAACTTATTAATCTTTTAAAAGAAATACAAGGCAGCCCTAAAGCCATAATACTAGCAGGGGCACCTGGAGCAGGTAAAGGATATGTTCTTAAAGGATTAGATCTAGGTGGTTTAAAAGTATTAAATGTAGATAATATTTACATTAATATGTTAAAACAAGCAAACGTAAGTTTAGATTTAAAAAATGCAACACCCGAAGAAAGAAGTGAGCAAGCTAAACAAATGACAGCTGCAAATAAAGAATTTAAGGGGAATGTGTCTTCAACTATTGAAGGAAAACAATCCTTTGTATTAGATGGAACCGCTGCCTCTGTTAAACAAACTGAAACATTAAAAACAGAACTAGAAGAAGCAGGGTATGATATATTTATGCTTTATGTTTATACTGATCTAGAACGTTCCCTAAAACAAAACCAAGACAGATTTGACAAATCCGGAGGAGAAGACAGAAGTCTAGCCCCATCTATTGTATTACGTGCTTGGGCTAGTATAACCCAAAACTATGATATATATAAAATGATGTTTGGTGATAATTTCGTATCCGTAGCAAACACCTCAGAAGATGAAAAGTTAGGTGACTTAGATACCATTGTAGATAAATACTTAACACCCTTTACACCTAAAGGTACAAAACCTAAAGATGCTAAAACTCAAGCCAGATCAGATAAAGCTAAGGAAGCATTAAACCAACAGGTTAATTTACTATTAAAAAATGAAACAATACAAAATATTATAAATAATTCAACATCTAAAGAAGGAGCACAATCCAAAATTAAACAATTTTTATCTTAATGAGTCTAGTTAACGAATTAATTAAAGGACTATTACCTGAAGAAGAAGGTAAAAAAACTATAGGTGTATTTGGTGGTGGTTTTAAACCACCCCATAAAGGTCACTTTGAAGTTTTAAAGACAGCTTTAGATGAAAATCCTGAAATAGACGAAATGTTAGTCTTTATTGGAAAGGGAGAAAGAGATGGGATTACTCAAGAAGAATCATATAAAATTTGGGAAATTTATGGTAAATATCTTCCATTTAAAGTTAAATATATAAAATCTACAAAACCACCAATTCAACTTATATACAACACTGCTAAAGAAAACCCTGAATCTGAAGTACTTTGGGTTATAGGAGCAAGAGAAGCTAATGATCAAGATTTTACAGATATATCTTCACGTACCAAAGGTATTACAAAATATTCTAATCTAGAGTTACGTACAATAGTAACTAAAGGAGGGACATCAGGTACAGCAGCTAGAAATGCAGCTAAAGTATCCAAAGAAAAACTAGATGAATTCCTCCCATCATTTTTAAGTAAAAAAGAGAAACAAGATATATTTGTTTTGTTAAGTAATTCTATTATGGAAAATGCTTCTTATTCACAAACCATAGATATCAAGAAAGAGATAGCTAAATTAACTAAATATATGCTTGACCAAGGTAAAAATATTACACCTTTACCTAAACTTATATTTAAAAATGGTGACAGTGCAAATGCACAAGAATTTTTAGGTAAAACCGCGTATTATGACCCTGATAGTATGTCTATCGTGTTATATACTGAAGGAAGACACCCCAAGGATATAGTGCGTTCATTCTCACATGAGATAGAACATCACGTTCAAAATATTGAAGGACGTTTAGGAAATATTACCACCACTAATACCCAAGAAGACGACCACTTAAACAAACTAGAACAAGAAGCCAATTTAAAAGGCACAATGACTTTTAGAAATTGGACTGATGGTTTAAATGAAAATCTAAATGATGGTCTCTACCCATTTAAAGTTATAGATAAAACTTATGGTGATGGAGATAATTCACTAATTACAGTTGAATATGAATTCATAACACCAACCAATCCATATAGAGTTGAATTTTATTCTGGAGAATACAACCCTGAATCAAAAACATTTGATTTATCCTTCGGGGTACATAATGGAGATTTTAATTCACTTGATACCTTCCAAATGACAGGTGAAGGTAATGCTAGAAAAATATTTAAAACCCTTCTTACCATTGTAGAAGATTTTATAGATAAAGAAGAGGTTGAAAAAATAGTAATAAACGGGACAGATTTAAAACGTAAAAGAATTTATAAAACCCTCTTCCAATCATCACCTTCCAAAATATCCGATAAAATAGAACTTAATGAACTCAACACTCAAGAAATAAAGTATTGGGCTTTATACGCAAATATATTTGATTATTTAAATAATAAAGATTACGAACAAAAATATCAAAAATTATTACCTAAATTAAAAGGCGAACAATTAAATGCCTTAAATTATTTTTACGAAGAATATTTTTTAAAAGATTCCCCCTTATTAAAAGTCAACACAAGTGAGGCAATAGTAGGAGATAAAATTGAATGTGACAATTGCGATTGGAGTTGGGATATTGTAAGTGGTGGTGATGATTTATTCTTATGTCATAAATGTGGGTATGATAATACACCTTTAAATGAAAATATACTCCCTCAAGAAAAATTTGCCCAAGAAACAGGTAAAGATTGGGCTAGGGAGTCATTACGTGTTTTAGTCCTTAAAAATTATGATTTAGAAAATTATGTAATAAAAACACTACCTTTAGAATCCATAAAACCTACTCAATTTGGTGAGGATTATATAAACGCATCTTCAGAGTATGAAGCCAAAGTATATGATAGGTATTTAAAGGGAGAAATAGAAGCTAGGGATGTAAGAAAAGAAGATTTTTACCCCATTGTAGTTGATAAAGGTACTATGAAGATTTTAGATGGTAACCATAGACATGCTGTACATAAAATGTTAGGTATTCCTAAAATTAAAGCCATTCTAATATCTAAAAAAATAAACGAAAATAAAAACAAAGACCCATTTGGTATAAATGCATATGCTATGGAATTAGGAAGGTTACGAGAAGAAGAAAAAGATTATAAAATTTATGTGGATATGGATGGTGTTGTAGCCGATTTTGATCAACGTTTCAAAGATCTATCAGGTATAAGTCCAAGAGAATTTGAAGAAAAATATGGTAAAAATGCTTTTTGGGATTTTATAGATGAAGGTGAAAACAAACTTAAATTTTGGGTTGGTATTCCTCAAATGTCAGATGCAAAACAACTTATAGATTATGTATCTAAATATGACTATGAAATGTTAACTGCACCTTCACTTAAAAAACAATCTTTAATGGGTAAGGGTTTATGGGTGAAAAATCAAACTAATAAAGGTTTATTTCCTTCTAAACCCAAAGTAAATTATAAAAGTGCTAAAAATAAAAAAGATTTTGCTGCTCCAAATCATATATTAATAGATGATCGAGAAGATACTATAAATAGCTGGAATACCGCAGGAGGAATTGGTATTTTACACACTAGTGCTGCTAATACTATTAGTCAATTAAAAAAATTAAGTTTATGAGTAAAGACAACGTCTTAAAAAAACAATTCCAGAAACGTGATGTACAACGTTTACGTAATTTAGTACAAGGTAAATACGGAGAAAAAATACGCTCTAGTGTTGGTTTTACAAAAGCAGATGAATTTCATGAAGAAGGGGATATATGGGAGTCTGATAGTCGTACATGGACCATTAGAGATGGAATCAAACAAAATATTACAAAATTAGATAAGGCAAAAAAAGCACACATTATGCCTTTACTTTGTCCTAATTGTAAAAAGGTAATGAAAAACCGCAACGATAAACCCTTTTATAACTTACATAAAAAATGCTTTAATTGTGTCATTGATTTTGAACATGACCTTAAAAAACAAGGTAAATGGGAACAATACCAACGCGACATTAAAAATGGAGAAATCGATAAACAAATCGAAGAATTTAAAGTTTACATAAAAGAAAAACTAAACGAAACTAATGATGGTTTTGTAACTGAAAATGGGGATGTAGAAAAATGGGTAGGTAAATTAGATACTACTAAAGTTAAAGAATATACACAAGAAGTAATAAAATATCTAGAATCATTCAAACAATAACTTCTACATATTTATAATTATATAAATTAATTAAAAAACAATGAAGAATAATTTTGATATACATGAATGGAATAGAAACCGTCTTATAGAAAGTACCCTTGGGGATGCTGATTTAAAAGCAAAAAAAAATACCGATATTATTATTAAAAGTATATTAAAATCATTCCCAGAGTTAGATAAATTAGAACTTAGATATGCTGTATCATCTGGTTTAGCGGATATAACATTTAATAGTTTATCAGAGGTAGAATCAAATACACCCAACCCCATAGATACCATTACTACCGATGTCCCCCTATTTATACGTTTATTAGAATACGCCAAGGAGGATGCTGAAACTGATATGGATCTTCATAATGTTGCTGAAAACTCTATCCGTTTAAGTAATAATTCTGATACTCCCCTTACAATGGAAAATTATGATAATATAATTAGTCAAGAAGAGAGTTTAACTGCTATACAAGAGGAATTAAGATACATTCTAGAAGAAAAAGGATATTCTCCCCTTTTAATAACTAAAGAAAATCCAAAAGGTAAAACTAAGGGTTTAGATAATAAAACACTGAATAAAATTTTAAAACAAATAGCCACTAAACTACAAGAAGCAAAACCCGGACTATGGGCTAATATTAGAGCCAAAAAAGCTAGAGGAGAAAAACCATCCCACGGTAACTCAAAAGCCTTTAAATCAGCTGTCGAATCAGGTAAGAAAATTAATAATAAAAAATAATTTAATATTTATAAATAAAAATATACTATAATGAGCGATTTTAATTATATTGAATACTTAAGAAATAACCCCTTACGTAATTCTAAACCAAACAACCCATTAATCACGGAATCACAAAAAATAAATAAATCTTTATTTAAATCTAAAATCAATAAACAAGTAGTATCAATTCTTACAGAGGCCGATGAAGATTATGAAAAAATTTCACGTGAGGTAGAATATGATACTAATTCTTATTCTGATATTGAAAATGAATTATTAGCAGATTTAGATGAATCCCTATATGAAGCTAAAAAAGATGAAGATAAAGAGGAAGATGAAGAAGATGTAGAATTAGATATGGAACCTGAAGAAGATCTAGGAGGAGGGGATATAGAGGCATTAGATCCTGAAGCAGGCTTAACACAAAATGAACAGGATATACAAAATGCTCTTAAGGTGGCCTATGATAATGCCATAGAATTAGGTGATGAAAAATTATCTAAACAAATTGGAAACACCATAACCATGTTTACTAGAACCAGAATAGTAGGGGATTCAAATTAATTTTAAAATTTTAATACTTCTTTTTATTATTATTAATGCTTAACGAACGTAAACTTACAGATAGAGAACTTGAAAAGCGCGAAAGCGCTATTCAAGGTCTAAAAAAGAATAAAACATCTTTAGTTAAAAAATATGGTAAGGATGCTGAAAAAGTTATGTATGGAATTGCAACTAAACAAGCAAAACAAAAAGTTGAAAATATGAATTTAAATAACATCCAGGGCATGATACAAGATGCTTTAAAAAACCCTAAGACTGCTGACTTAAATAAAGATGGTAAAATATCTGACTACGAAGAAAAACGTGGAAAGACCATTGAAAAAAACATTGGGGAAGCACATTCAGGAAATCCAGACGATAGATATGAAGTAAAAAAAGGACAAGGATTTGCTGATTATGAAGTATGGGAAGGGAATGTAAAGGTAAAGGAGTTTAGCGGAAAAGATGCTAAAGAAAGAGCAGATACTGAAGCTAAAAGATTAAATGTTTTACAAGATGCCAAAAGAGTAGATAAAGCTCAAGTAGGAGAAGATTTAGATGTAGGACATCAAGACAACGAACCATCAATGTTAAAATCAGACGTATACCGTATAGCTAAAATGGCTTCAATGTTATATAAACAACTAGATTCCTATGATAATATGGGTGAAGTTGATTTTCCACATTGGTGGCAAGCTAAAATTATCAAAGCATACGATTATTTACAATCAGCTTACGGTTATTTAGATGGTCAAGAAAAAATGGCACAAATAGATGCAATAATTAACTTGGGTGAAATTAAAACTGACTTATATGGAAATAATATTGAAGTCCCTTTTAAAAAAGGATATAATACAGGGGAAATTAAAGAAATGATAAAATCTTCTCTAATAAAAAAAACAGATAATTCTATTTTTAAAAAAAAAACTAACGTAGAGGAAAATCTTGACAAAGACAAAATGTCTTGTAATAAACCTAAAAGAGATACAAAACATAAAACCAAATCTCACGTTGTAAAAGCATGTGAAAAAGGAAAAGAAAAAATCATTAGATTTGGTCAACAAGGAGTAAAAGGAGCAGGATCTGCCCCTAAAAGTGATAAACAAAAATCCCGTCAAAAGGCATTTAAAGCCCGACACAAGAGTAATATTAAAAAGGGTAAAATGAGTGCTGCGTACTGGGCCGATAAAGTTAAATGGTAAAAAATAAATATGACTTCTACAGAATTAAAATTAAAAATTAAATCTCTTGCTAAAAAAGTATACTCTGATAAAATAAAATCAGACGATGCTTCTATTGCATATGATGAACTAGTTAAATTTCCTGAGCTTAAACAAGTAATGGTAGACTTACTTACTGTAGATTTTGATAAATTTTTAGAATCCGTAGATTGGATTGCTCCACGTCCATCATCTTTTCGTATAAATTTACTAAATGGGCAAAACTTTGTTCTTGTATTTGATACTAGAAGTTGGATAGCACAAGTTGAAGGTAAAAAATATTATTTATTAAATCTGGATGAAGAAGAGATGGCTGCCAAAGCTATTAGTCGCATACTATCTTATGGTTCCAATACAGCTGGAAAGGGTATTGAAATAGAAGGAGCAGAAGAAATAGATGGAGGTATAGAAACTGAATCTGAATCTGAATCTGAATCTGAATCTGAATCTGAATCTGAAGAATTATAATATAAATATGTCTACTACTATACTAAAAGAATCTTCCCTTGAATTTAAAAAAGAGGAACTAATATCATTAATACAACATGGAGACTTCTCAACAGAACAATTAAAATCTCTAAAAAGTAGTATTATTGGTATAGAGTTTAAAGATGATTTTTTTAAGTATACTAATAGTAAAAATATAAACCAAAGAGCAGCAACTTCCATATATAATAAAGCCCTAGAATTAAACACAATCCAGGAAGTTTTAACGTATATTAAATCAGATAAACCTCATTTTACTAAATTACATAAATCAGGAAACATAAATGATATTAATAATTTTAAATCACTAGGAATTGAATTTATAAATTGGTTATATGCCTTTACTATTGGAGCCGGTGAAAATGCTGTTGGTGTAGGTAGAATGGAAGAATTCTTGATATTCATGTTAGAAGATACTAACAACCCGGGAACGGGTGATGTTGGGTTAAATGGTAATCAAGAAATTGAAGTAAAAGGTAATAATGCTAAAATTTGGGGTCAAAAGAAAGGATTACTTAGTACTAGTGGGTTTAATAGAGGTGAAAAATCCTTAGATGAACATTTTAATAATTTAATAGATGGTGAAGTATATAAAGGGGTAGCGGGTTCCAAAACTGCAATTGCTCCTATATTATTACAAAATATAGATATAGCTCAAAAAAATAATATACCCGATACTAAAATTCTAAATGCCGTAAAAAATGTATTAAAGGATTTTTATATAACTCCGGAAGGAGCATTTAAAATAGATGAATATATAACAATGGCATCACTTTCATCCTCAAAAAGATTAAATACTGACATTTTCAAAGCACAGTTAAATTTATACGCGCAAGTTGAAGGTTGGGATTATTTATGGATAGGACAACCTAAAAAGGGTGATTATAAAATATTTACGGCCGATCAATTGAATACGGCTATAGATTTAGGTGATATAGTTATTTCTAGTAGTATGGGATTAGGTAATGTTTATAGAATGAGTGTAAAATAAAATATAATAATATGTGTAAATGTGGATGTAATAGTTGTGGGGTAAACATGGGGCCCCTATTAAAAGAAAATAGAGTAAAACATCTATTATCTAAAACCCTCCAATATCATATAGATAAAAAAATACCTATATTTGAAACAAGATATAGTGTTGGTTCAAATGATTATTTATCTTTAATTGTAGAAACGCGTAAAATGTATTCACGTAATATAATTGATTTATGTGAAGAAGATGAAAAATTAATAAAAAACCGTTTAAATACATATTTACCACAAGAACATACTTCAAAAAAAAGTAAAAAAAATCTAATAAGGGAGATAATTAAAAATAAACTAAAGAGATAAATAATGAAAAAAGAATCAAAAACTTACACACTTAAAGGTCCTGGCTCTTTAAACACTACTATAATATCTCAAGCTGAAATTTTATCTGATATCCGTTCAATTATAGGTGTTACCACTGTAGGTTTCTCCCCAGAAGATCTTGAAAATAGAAATATTTCCTATAATAATCCTGATTATAAAGGAGAATTTAGGATTAAAATAGATAATTTCCCATTTACAAAATTTGATAGATCAAAAACACTTAAAGATATTACAAATACTATTCGTAAAATCCCGGCTGTGAATTATTTTAGAGCAAGCTTAGAATCTTTAATGGAAAATGAAATAACTTAAAAATAAAATCTTACAGACAGATTCATAGCCTGTCGTAATTTAAAAAAATAGATGATCTGTGGCCTTCAATAATTTGGAGTCCACATTATTTTTTCGTATATTAATGTATAAATAATAAAAATTATGATTAAAAAATTCAAAAAATGGCTTAAAGATGTTTTATATCAAAACATAATAATAGTTGAAGATATTAAGAATAGTAAAATTACCATAAACAATAAAGTAGTTTATGATGATACCAAAAAATAACATGACTCATATTTACATATTAGAGAGAGACGAGGTTCCATTTTATGTTGGAAAGACAAAAGACACTAGAAGAAGATTAAATAAACATAGAATAGATAAAGGGAGAAATATTAACCTAGTCATTATTGATGAAATTAATGAAAATTGGAGATTTTGGGAAAAGTATTGGATAGAACAATTTCAACAATGGGGTTTTATATTAGAAAATAAAAATAGTGGAGGGGGAGGGTTAGACTTTTGGAGTGTTGCTCAAATAAATAACCATAAAAAGTTATATACCCCCGAATTAATATCTAAGATTATTACCCCTAACAGGAATAGGAAAATAAGTAAAACTTTAAATGAAAGAGATCATTCTAAATATTATACTAAGAAAGTAAAAGAAAAAATATCTAGAGCTTTAAAAGGTAAACCAAAAAATTTTACCCAAGAACATATAAATAATTTAAAAATAGCTAATCTAGAATCTAAAGGTAAAATGGTTTATTGTTATGATTTAGAAAATAAATACATTGGTGAATTTAGATGTTTAAGAGAAGCTAAAGAATGGTTATTACATAAAAAACCAAGAATTTCAAAAAACGTAGATAAACAAATAAAAGACTGTTGTAATGGAAGACAAAAAAAATGTCATGGGTATAGATGGAGATACTCAAAAATTTAGCAAAAAAATAGTAATAGTTGGGGGAGGAGTAGCTGGAGCTAACACTGTCACTAAACTTGTAGATAATGGCTACCCAGGTCATTTAATAACTATAATAGATAAAGGTAATGACCCTTATAAAAGACTCCCTGAAGAAACCATGACAGGTTGGCTAGGATGTGGAGGGTGGTCAGATGGAAAATTAACATATCATACTTCTATTGGAGGTCAATTATCAAAATATTGTGGTGAAGAAAAAGCCATGGAATTAATGAAACAAGTAGTAGATAATTTCACTCGTTTCCACCCCAAACCCGAAGAAATATTTATGTCTGACCCTAAGGAAGAACCTGAATTTATTAAACCACACTTTGGTTTAAGAATGTTTCCTGTTTGGCATATTGGAAGTAATTACCTTCTTCTTATTGCTCAAGAATGGTACCAATATTTATTATCGAAGGGTGTTAATTTCTTATGGCAACATGAGGTCACCAATATAAATTTTGAAACTAATGAAGTCGAATATAAACCAATCGAGAGTAAAAAATAAAGTTTTTATATATTATTTAGAAAAAAATAATATTATATTTTATATAGGTAAAACAAAAAACCCTAAATCAAGGGAAGCTGATTGGAAAAGAGAATATGGTGAAGATTTAAAATTTTTTATAATAGATGAAGTTGATAATAATGAATGGAAGGTTTGGGAATGTTATTGGATTGAACAATTTAAACAATGGGGATTTAATTTAATAAATCAAAATAAAGGTGGAGGGGGATTAGAAAAACATTCTGATGAAACTATTGAAAAGATTAGATTAAAGAAGATTGGTATAAAACAAAATAGAACTAAGATAAGAAAAGATAAAGGCAAAAAACATAAAAAAACTAAAGGAATTAAAATTGGAAGACCTGAAGGATTTGTTTATAGTGATGAATTAAAACTTCATTTAAGTAATAAAATGAAGGGAGTACCAAAACACACAGAAGAGGGAAAATTTAAATTTACAAACAAAAAAATATACACTTTTGTCAACCTTGATACTGGTGAAAAATTTAAAGGTATTAGATATAACTTTCAAAATAAATATAATCTGAGATATAAAGGAATATATAATTTAGTTACAAATAAAGCAAAAACATATAAAGGATGGAAAATAAAGAATTTAAAAGGTGGCAAAAATTAGCTGGAATACTAAAAGAAGATAAAGAATTTCAAAAAGGTAATTTAGTTTATCATTCAACAGATATACAAAATGCTTCAAATATTTTAAAAAGTGGTGAAATCAAAACTTATGAAGACATATTAAAAGCAGCAAATCAAAATCCTGAAGATTGGTATGAAGACCCCAATTATGGTAAATTTGTATATGTTTCTGATTTTCCACATAATAATAATAATTTTTATGGGTTAGGGGATTTGGATGTTACATTTGTAATAGATAGTAACAACATAAAACATAAAATGATACAAGCTGATAAAAGTTATGAAGGTGGAACTATTTCGGTGCAAGGTAATATTCCTATAACATCTATTACTAAAGTTATACTTCATAACTCAGATGAGAATTTAATTAAATTACTAAATAATAAAAAAATTGAATTTCAAATTCAAAAATAAAATATGAAAAACAAAATAAAATACGACTCTCTTATATTCGCTGTAGGCAAATCAGGTATTGACTTTGGTAAA